>Ga0247611_10000358_pt1 | contig 93975 bp, 68 predicted proteins | sample 177DNAGHGhighgp2_FD_192422 | JGI IMG/M metagenome (GOLD analysis project Ga0247611, IMG submission 192422) | Sheep rumen microbial communities from Palmerston North, Manawatu-Wanganui, New Zealand - 1770 DNA GHGhigh gp2 | ecosystem: Host-associated > Mammals > Digestive system > Stomach > Rumen...
CTATCGCCGCTCTGACATCCAACCTGGAGACAAAGGATGCCAGCAAATTCCAGCAGGCTCTTGACGCTGTCAAGGCAAAGATTGCCGAGCTCATCAAGACCAATCCTGAGGCTGCCAAGCAGTATGTTGCAAAAGTACAGACATTCCTGAAGGAGAATGCCGACAAGGTAAAGGCTGTTGTAGGTGAGAACGCTGCTGTTGCCGCTGCTGTATCCGCTATCACAGACGTTGAGCCTGACAAGGTTGTCAATGGACTGCTCGAGCAGGTTGGTGATGCCGCCACTGAGGCAAAGGACGCTGCTGTTGATGCTGCCAACCAGAAGGTTGACGAGGCTAAGCAGACTGCTACCGACAAGGCTAACGAGGTAAAGGACGCTGCCAAGGAGAAGGCTTCAGGTGCCATCGACAATGCTGCTAACGCTGCTAAGAAAGGCTTGGGTCTCTAAAAATGAAAACTGAAGTTCTTTGAAGAACTGAAGTATTTAACTTTTCACTGAATAAAACAGCCGGTTCGCTGAATAAATTTCACGAGCCGGCTCTTTTTGTCTACATTTGCATCATCTAATCTGAGTATAAACAACTAAAACGTAACGAATATGAAAAAAAAGATGATGCCCATCATGCTCATGGCAGCCATGACGATGATGACAATGACAACAGCTTGTTCTTCGGATGATCCGCTGAGCAACGACAGTACGAACATCTTTGGTAATGATGACAACGACAACAGCGGCAATTCCTCTGGCGGCAGCTCCACAGGCGGCAGTTCCACAGGAACATACAGTGAGATGTCCACCTTCACCATCGCTATCGACAAGACAACGGCAGAGCCAACCTCAACGGCTACCGCACAGTATCCGGAGGAAGGCGACGCTTTCAGCAACCACACTTTCGGGACCATTGTCAATATCGACATGTCAAGTCCTGCTGACCCAGGAGTGGAGGGCGTGACTGTTACCATAGACGGTCATCAGGTAACCGCCGACCACGGCAGCACAGAGGGTATCTGCTATGTAGTGACAGGAACGACGACGGATGGTTCACTGGTCATTAATGGCAGTGCCGATTTCGAGTTGAACCTCAACAATGCCGACATCACCAGTACGACAACGACGGCTGTTGACATGGAGGGCAAGGGCAGTGCCTACATGGTACTGACAGGTTCCAACAAACTCTCTGACGGTACGACAGAAGACCACAAAGGAACTATCTTCAGTAAAGGGAAATTGTTTATCAATGGTGATGGCTCACTGGAGGTTTACGGCAACTACAAGAACGGTATCCATGGTAAGAGTAATATCGTCATAGAGAAAGGTGTCAACCTCTATGTGAACTCCACGGAGAACAATGGCATCAAGGCTGGCGACAATATGTTCATCAATGGCGGTATCATCAACGTAGAGGTTTCCGCAGATGGCGGCAAGGCTATCAACGGTGATGCTGACATCACGATTAATGGTGGACGTACGACTGTCATTGCCACAGGAAACGGTACTTGGGAAGTAGACGAGACACTCACCTATGGAGGTGACACCAAGGCTGCGGCAGGTATCGGTTGTGACGACACTTTCTATATGAACGGAGGAGAATTATATGCCAAGGCGACAGGCAGTGGCGGTAAAGGTGTCAAGGCTGACTTAGAGGCTTATATCACTGGTGGAAAGATCCGTATCATCACAGAAGGAGGACTCTACTATAGCGATGGTTCCACGGAGAGTGACAACTATACAGGAAACACGGATAACCTGCCCAGTGCCTACACCTCGTCACCAAAGGGTATGAAGATCGGCTACAAGGATGACACGGTCACTCCTACTGAGACATACGGCGTGTTAAAAATCTCTGGTGGTGACATCATGATACGCACCAGTGGCAATAACGCAGAGGGTATTGAGAGTAAGGGAACCTTGGAAGTCTCTGACGGTACTGTCTTGGTCTATGCTCACGACGACGCCATTAACTCTACAGGCGACCTGACCATCAGCGGTGGCACCGTAGTTGCCGTAGGTACTAACAATGACGGAATCGACGCGAATGGGGACATGTACCTGAAAGGCGGTACGCTGATTGCCTGCGGAGCCAGCGGTGCAGAGGCAGGTATCGACATCAATGAGCAGAAGAAACTCTACATCTCAGGTGGATATATCTTCGGTATCGGCGGACGTTTCGACGGTAACTTAGGGAGTACCACACAGGGAATCATCTCCACAACCTGTTCTATCTCTGCCAATAGTACTGTCAGCGTCAGCAATAGCAGCAAGACCCTGTACACCTTCTCGATGCCCCCTGTGTCGTACAATAACGGTACGATACTCATCAGCACGCCAGACCTGAGCAGCGGAAGCAGTTACACCCTCACCTCAGGCAATAGTTCCGCTAACGTGACAGCCTCTAACACCATCAGCAGTGGCATGGGTGGCGGTATGCAAGGTGGAGGCAATCCCGGCGGACCTGGCGGTTGGTAATAGACAATAAAAATCCTAAGTGTTGCGTTATATGAAATGGATGCAAGAACAAAGGAGACATGAGATTCTGACGTACTTGGTGCTATGGGGCATTCTCTTCATAGCACCAGTACTCAGTCTTTATATCAGGACGGTCAACGATCCTTATTATACTTTCAACTGGCATGAGTTATTGATGATCTGGCGACAGTTTGGTACTTTCCTTGTTGTCTTCCTCCTCCATAACTTCTTCCTCGCGCCATTGTTAGTGTACAAACGCAAACGAGCGATGTATTTCTGCTCTATTGCTGCTATTGTCGGACTATTCGTAGTCTACCAATGCACCAACAAGCCAACAGACGAGTTCCGTCCCCCCAAAGAGCATGCAGACAGGATAGACAGACATCACGGTCCTATGGATGAGGGCTTTGCACACGAAATGCCTCCCCACCTGCGAGACGGACATCCGCACCCCCACAGAGCCAAGAGACCTCCTGTTTTCATGGGAGAGCACGACATCATTGCTTTAATCATCCTTATTCTGATGCTGGGTATGAATCTGGGGGTGAAGTTCTATTTCAAGTCAAGTCACGATGCCAAGCAACTGATGGCATTGGAGAAGGAGAACCTGGAGCAACAACTGGAGTACCTCAAGTACCAGATTAATCCGCATTTCTTCATGAATACGCTCAATAATATCCATGCCTTAGTGGATATCGACCCTGAGAAGGCAAAAGGCACTATCTTGGAGTTGTCGAAGATGATGCGTTTCATCCTTTATGAGGGTGATAAGAAAGGCGTACCCCTGAGTCGTGAGTTTGAGTTCATCCGCCATTATGTTACCCTGATGCGCCTTCGCTATACCGACAAGGTGGATGTCCAGATAGACCTTCCATCAGAGGCTCCCGACTACGAGTTGCCACCTCTCATGCTCATCACGTTCATTGAGAATGCCTTCAAACACGGTATCAGTTACCAGCATGACTCCTTCGTGCATATCAAGGCTGTCATTGAAAACAACAAACTCCATTTTGAATGCAGCAACAGCAAGGCAGAGAAGCCTAACGAGGAGAAAGGGGGCGTAGGACTCACTAATGTCAAACAACGATTAAACTTAATCTATGGAGAAAACTATACGCTGAATATACAGGACGACCCTGACAGATATAATGTTGAACTTGAAATACCACTCACATGATCAGATGTCTTGCCATTGACGACGAGCCACTTGCCTTGCAGCAACTGGTGACCTACATCCAGAAAGTACCTTTCCTCGAACTCGCGGCACAATGCCAGAGTGCGATGGAGGCGCGGAAGTATTTAGAGCAGGAGACTGTAGACGCTATCTTCTGCGACATCAACATGCCCGACCTCAACGGCATGGACTTCATCAAGTCGCTACAGGCTCCACCCCTTGTGGTGTTCACCACCGCCTATAGCGAGTATGCCGTCGAGGGTTTCAAGGTCAATGCCGTTGATTATCTGTTAAAGCCTTTCGGCATGCAGGACTTCCAACGTGCCGCCAACCGTGTCAAAGAGAGACTGGAGGTAACACCTCCCCTCCCTCAGCAGGGAGGAGGAGGTGGGTCTGATACCATCTTCGTCAAGACAGAATACAAGATTGTGAAGATCACCATTGCCGACATCCGTTATATCGAGGCGATGAGCGAATACCTGAAAATCTATCTGGATAGTGAGCCGAAACCTGTCATCACCCTCCTCTCTATGAAGAAGATAGAAGAAAGACTACCAGACGATTTCATGCGCATCCACCGCTCCTATATCGTCAACCTGACGAAGATACAGGAGGTGAACAAAAACCGTGTGATTATGGATTCTGACACCTATCTTCCCATTGGAGATATGTATAAAGAAGCCTTTCAACGTTATCTTGATGCCAAATTTCTTGGCAAATAGCCAAAAACTTCGTACCTTTGCGGACGATGAAAAGGATATGTGCCTTATTAATAGTATGGATGTCCGTGCTCTCCATGAGTGCACAGATGGCAGATCCCGTGCATTTCACCTCGCAACTCAAGGAACTTTCCAACAACGAGGCGGAGATTATCTTCACTGGAAAGATTGATGCCGGCTGGCATGTCTACTCCACGGACCTGAGCGGCGGACCTGTCCCTGCCACCTTTAACAAGGTGAAGATGGAGGGTGTGGAGACCGTTGGTAAACTGAAGCCCAGGGGTAACGAGCAGAAGAAGTTCGACAAACTCTTCGACATGGAGGTTCGTTTCTTCGAGCATACCGCGACATTCGTACAGAAGGTGAGGTTCACCAAGGAGAAATATGTCATCGACTGCTACTTAGAGTATGGCACCTGCAATGACGAGATGTGCATGCCCCCTTCCTCTGTGGAGTTTAAGAAGGAAGGAAGCCTCACCCCTAACCCCTCTCCTTTAGAGAGGGGAACGGCAGAGGTTCCTAAAGATACGACCACTACCGACTCCATATCCAACTCTCAACTCCAATCTGATCTCTGGCATCCTGTCACCAAGGAACTACAAGCATTAGATAAGACTCCCTCTCCTTTTGGAGAGGGTTGGGGTGAGGCAGCCATCTTCCTCGCAGGACTGTTAGGCGGTTTTCTTGCCCTGCTGACTCCTTGCGTATGGCCTATCATCCCCATGACGGTATCGTTCTTCCTGAAACGCAACAAGGAACGTTCAAAGGCTATCCGTGAGGCACTGACCTACGGACTGAGTATCATCGTCATCTATGTGCTGTTAGGATTACTCGTGACCTTGCTCTTTGGTGCCAATGCCCTCAACGCCCTGTCGACCAACGCGTGGTTTAATATCTTCTTCGCCCTGCTGCTCATCATCTTCGCTGCCTCCTTCTTTGGAGCCTTCGAGTTGACACTGCCAGCCTCATGGTCGACCAAGATAGACCAGAAATCAGAGCGTACCACAGGACTGCTGAGCATTTTCCTCATGGCATTCACGTTGGTACTGGTATCGTTCTCCTGTACGGGTCCTATCATCGGTTTCCTGTTGGTTGCCGTATCCACCCAAGGGAATATCCTCGGACCAACCCTTGGTATGTTAGGATTCAGCATCGGACTTGCCATCCCCTTTGCCCTGTTTGCCCTCTTCCCCTCCCTGTTGAAGTCAGCACCTAAGTCTGGAGGATGGATGAACACCATCAAGGTGGTATTGGGATTCATCGAACTCGCCTTCGCCCTCAAGTTCCTGAGTGTTGCCGACCTCGCATACGGTTGGCGACTGCTCGACAGGGAAGTGTTCCTGGCGATATGGATAGCTCTCTTCGGACTGCTTGGCACTTACCTGATGGGATGGCTGCGCTTCCCCCATGACGAGCCAGAGCACCGCACCAATGTTCCCCAGTTCTTCCTCGGACTCCTCTCCTTTGCCTTTACCATCTATATGATACCAGGACTATGGGGAGCGCCCTTGAAGGCGATCAGTGCTTTCACACCTCCTATGTACACCCAAGACTACAAGATTATACAGACGACTGTTGTCGAGGCACCTTTCAAGGACTACGAGCAAGGTATGGCTTTTGCCAAGGAGCATCACAAGCCTGTCGTCATCGACTTCACTGGTTTTGGTTGTGTGAACTGTCGTAAGATGGAGGCTGCCGTATGGACAGATGAGGAGGTGGCACGCCGATTGACACAAGACTATGTGCTTATCTCGCTCTATGTTGACGACAAGACTCCCCTCGCCCAACCTATCGAGGTGGAGGTGAACGGTCAGAAGCGCACCCTCCGTACCATTGGTGACAAGTGGAGCCATCTGCAGGCAACGAAGTTTGGTGCCAATACCCAACCGTTCTACGTACTGCTGGACGAGGAAGGAAAACCACTCGGTCCCTCTCGCTCTTATGACGAGAACATACAGGAATACATCAACTGGCTGGATGCCGGGTTGACTAAATACAAACCATAAAACTAAAAAGATGAGAAGAATTATCACATGCATCATGGTCATAGCATTCACTATACCATCCTTCGCCCAGTATGAGACCAACAAAAGCAGAAGCCGTTATAACCGTGACGATACAGAACGCTACTACGGACTGCGCTTGGGTATGAATATTGCCAGTACCAGCAGTGAGTCTACCGAATTCGACACCAACCCCCGTACTGGTCTGGTCATCGGGTTTGCCTATGGCATGCAACTGTCCAGGAACATGCCCCTGTGGCTGGAGGTAGGACTTCAGTATTCTGAGAAGGGAGGCAAGACTCATCTGAATGATGACAAGGTGACCTACCGTTTAGGCTATCTGCAAGCGCCTATTGTAGCCAAATATGTTTTCAATATAGACGACGACCTATACATCCAGCCATTCTTTGGAGGTTACCTGTCGCTTGGCATCACCGGCAAGATGAAGAACTACGCCACCCGTGAGTCAGAGAGTGTCTTCGACAACATGAAGCGTTTCGACGGTGGACTGCGTGGCGGTTGTGGGCTGGAGTATAAGATGATGTACGTTGAGTTAGGCTATGACCTCGGACTCGCCAATATCTCAAAAGACGATTTCGACTCGGCGCATACCCGCTGTCTCTTCGTTAACCTGGGCATTAATTTCTAATACCTTATAATTATATATAATGACACTTTATCCTCAAATGATCATAGAAGCCCTGCAGACGGTGACGTATGCAGGCACCAAGAAAAACCTGGTAGAAAGTGGTATGGTGGCTGATCAGCCCGTTGTCGCTGCCCCCGAGAAGGAGGGTGAGCCATGGCATGTCAGTGTCGTACTGGAGTTTCCCCGTGACACGGACCCCTTCCTGAAATCCACTGTCAAGGCTGCCGAGGCGGCTGTCAAATACCATTGCGGCAAGGATGTCGTCGTGGATATCCAGACTGAGTTCAAGTCAAAGCCACGTCCCGAGGTGGGTAAGTTATTACCCCAAGTGAAGAATGTCGTTGCTGTCAGCAGTGGCAAGGGAGGCGTGGGCAAGAGTACCGTCTCCGCTAATCTCGCTATCGCCTTGGCACGTTTAGGTTATAAGGTGGGACTGCTCGATGCCGATATCTTCGGACCTTCGATGCCGAAGATGTTCAAGGTGGAGGACGCGCGACCCTATGCTGTCAATGTGGACGGTCGTGACTTGATAGAACCTATCGAGGCTTATGGGGTGAAACTGCTCTCCATCGGCTTCTTCGTATCACCTGAGACAGCGACGCTGTGGCGTGGCGGTATGGCGTCTAATGCTCTCAAACAACTCATTGCTGATGCTGACTGGGGCGAACTCGACTACCTGATTCTCGACACCCCTCCCGGCACCTCCGATATCCACCTCACCCTCTTGCAGACACTTTCCATCACAGGTGCCATCATCGTATCGACACCCCAGCAAGTGGCTCTTGCCGATGCCCGCAAGGGTATCGACATGTATCGCAATGAGAAGGTCAACGTCCCCATCCTCGGATTGGTAGAGAACATGGCGTGGTTCACACCTGCCGAACTACCTGAGAACCGTTATTACATCTTCGGCAAGGAGGGTTGTAAGCAACTCGCAGAGGAGATGAAAGTACCCCTACTCGCCCAGATACCCTTGGTACAGGGCATCTGTGACAGTGGCGACCAAGGTACTCCTGCTGCCCTCAATAGTGATACGGCAACAGGGCTTGCCTTCATCAACCTTGCCCAGTCAGTCGTCACGGTAGTTAACAAGCGTAACCGGGAACTGCCGAAGACACAGATCGTAGGGGTGAAATAGAAAAGTTTCTGAGCATTTACCTATTTGCCGGAGACTGATTATAGAATTCCTATTATAGGATTTGTATAATTGAAATCTTTTGCTTATCTTTGCAGCCAAATCACTATAGTATGGAAAATCCGTTTTATATCACCGGCATCATCCCTGAGCCCTATTTTTGTGACAGGGAGAAAGAAACATCGTGGATGGTTCGAACACTTGAAAACAAGGCTCATATCTTGTTGTCCTCCCCTCGAAGGATGGGCAAGACGCAATTGATACGCCACGTGTTTGCACAGCCGTCTATCAAGGATAACTATCATACGTTTTATACTGACATTTACCCCACTACCAGCCTGAATGAATTTGTGCTGTTTCTCAGCAAAGAGATATTCTCTGTATTGGTACCTAAAGGGAAGACTGTTCTTAACAGGTTCCTTGCTGGGCTTCATTCTTTGGCAGGAAGTTTTGGCTATGACCCGGTTTCAAACACACCGACCTTCAACATCAAACTGGGCGATATTCACTCGCCAGAGTTGACACTTGAAGAGATTTTTAGTTATTTGGAACAGGCTGACAAACCCTGTATCTTTGCCATAGATGAATTCCAACAGATTGCTAACTATCCAGAGAAAAACATTGAGGCAACACTTCGTACTCATATACAGAAGATGAATAATTGCCTGTTTATCTATGCTGGCAGCAACAGGCACATCTTGGAGAATATGTTTAATTCATCTGCTAAACCTTTTTACAACAGTGCAGAACAGATATACTTAGATAGCATCCCCAAAAATATTTATACAACTTTTGCAGAAGAAGTATTTGAAAAAAACGCTCGCACGATTGCTCCCGAGGCAGCATCATTGGCATATGATCTTTTTGAAGGACATACCTATTATGTACACAACGTGCTACACAACGCTTTCGCTTATATCGATACTGAAAAGACTATAGACGAAGCGGATATTCTACACACGCTGGACGACATTTTAGAAGATAAGGACCATACGTTTGCATCAGTGATGAACCAACTCAACTATCAGCAGAAAGAGACATTGGTTGCTATTGCCAAAGAAGGCAAAACCATTGGGGTTACCTCCGTCGCTTTTGTGAAGAAACATGCACTCAAGTCTCCCAGTTCCGTTCAGTTTGCCATCAGCATCCTTTTGGAAAAGCAACTGATTACTTATCAAAGCGAGGGACGCACTAAGGTTTACAGTATTGCCGATAAATTTCTGGAAATGTGGATTCGCAGAACGTACTAGAATCTGCTGCGGTTTCCTGACCAACTACTATATGTTGTAATGACTAAATGTAGAATCAGTCCTCCACTGCGTTTTATTATCTACCTACCGACAAACTGGTCGTTTGTTACCGACAAACGGTGGGTTTGTTACCGAGAAACTCTGTCTTTCTCTCGCGCGCGTGCGCGCACTATAAATTTTTAAAACCTTGTCACCGTTGCCACCTTGCAAAACTATTTGATAATCAGGTGATTGTCGGTAACAACGAGGTGACAAGGGTGACAAGGAAAGGCGATTTTGCTGATAGAAACGCCTCCGATCACCGTGGCGGATGCCTTCGCTCACAGAGAGGAGCGGCTCCTCTCTGAGAGGGGAAAATTTACCATCTTTAATCGGAGGCATTACTCATTGTGAGCGGAGGCACCCGTCACTATGAGCGGAGGCTTCGGAGGTTTCGCAAGCCTTTGCTTGCTATAGTTGAAGAAAGGCGCATGACGTTGCCAGCCACCACATCATGACCGTCAAATCAGCGACAAGAGTACCTCTCTTCATTATCTATTAAATTGTACAGGCAAAGGAAATGAATCTTACTCCGCCATCTTCGACTCCCTTTTGTGCTTGAGGAACTTCAGACGCTCCATGGCAAAGCGACGCGCCATAAAGAACTGGAAGCGATAGACACAAAGGGTCAGAACGAAATAGCAGACTGTCTGTATCCAAAGGAAGCGCAACTCGGGCATGACATCACTGAGGTCGGCACCCATCGAGTTCAGACGGATATAAGCACGGGCTCCGAAAGTGGAGGGGAAGAGCCATGACACTCCCTGCCAATAGCCGGGGATGTTCGACTGAGGCCATGAGACACCTGTGAGGAACAACAACGGCACAGACATGAAGACGACGAGCAGCATCACATTCTCACGATACTTCACCATACACGACACCGCCATGCCAAAGAAGATGCAGGCAAGGATGTAAGGCAACATCATACACATCAACGAATAACCGGTGGCAAGTTGCGGGAAATGGAATATTCTCGGGACGGCAATGGAAAGCCATGCACCCATCACGATAAAAATCATGAAATAACACATCGCCTTACCCATCACAATAGGGATAGTATGCTCATAACGGGAGTCGCCGACAGGTATCAGGTTCCGATAAGGATTCTCTTCACGCGCCGTACCTGCGGAAAGTCCGATACCCAATACGAGAGTCTGTTGCAGTATCAGCATCAGTACGGCAGGAAGAATGGAAGAGCCATAGCCGCCCGAAGGACTGAAGACCGGCACATCCTCATAGTCAAGCGGTCGTGCAGCAATCGCCTCCTCACGAGCCGTATAATGCCCACCAAGTTTCGTCTTCAACTCCGTACCCATCTCCATCGTCACCGTCTGTGCCGTTTGGAAGACCGCCTTATAGGTGAGCATCAGACTCATATCACAATAGACACTTACAGTACCTTGTTTCAAACCATAGACATCCCCCTCAAAGGAACTGGGTATGAGATAAATGCCCTTGACCAGTTGGCGGCTGACCAGCGACTTCGCCTCGTCAAGGTCCTGTGCATAGATGCTCACATGCACATCGGGCGAGGCATCACACATCCGTATGAACTGACGTGAAAGCGCACTGTGCGACTGGTCGACGACACAGACAGGTACCTCGCGTACCACCTCGTTATTGTATATCCATGAATAGAGCAACGGGTAGACCAACGGCACGACGATGAAGAAGATCAGTACTCCCTCATCTTTCACCACCTGCTCCATCTCCTTTTTCCAGATGTAACAAGCGTCCAGTATCCCTATATATATACTATGGAATATAGACATAGGTCAGCATCGCGTTTTTAATCTTCTTAACTACCAGCCAAGGCAACAACATAAAGGCTGCGAGAGCCGCAAAATGGAACCATGACTCTATGAGTGGGAAACCATTCAGCACACACGTCTGGTACATCATCCAGTAATGACGCAAGGGGAACATCCACGAGAGTGACTGCAAGGGCGCATCCATACCCATCACAGGGAAGGCGCTACCTGCCATCGAGATACTCAGCACTGCCCACAACGAGCAGATACTCATCGACATACGCAGCGAAGGCATCAGTCCAAAGGCAAAGATGCCGAATCCTTGTGAAGCAAGCACTTGCATGAGTCCTAAGAGGACGAGCATCCAAGGACTTCCCAGATGAGGGAACCCAAGGTGATAGAACACATACCACTCATAGCCAAAGATGATGGCAAGCCAGATGATGGTCTGGGGCAGGAATTTGCCCAGTAAAGCCACCGTGATATTATTGCCGGCAAGTTCCATCCATTTCTTACCCGTAGCAAACTTCAACTCTGTACCAATGGAATAGGCAGAGATCAGGAAGATGAAGAGCATGATGATACCTGGCACCATCATCGTACTCAGATAAGCATTATAGTTACTCCAAGGATTGGCTATCTGATGCAGATCCACCTTGATAGGTTGCAGAAATGTCTGTATCTGTGCATCCGTAAAGCCCTTGGCTCGCATGGTTGCTTGTCCCACAGCCGCAGAACCGAGGGTAGAGATGGTCTTCATATCCTTCATCAGCATAGTGCCTGCCGCTAACGTGGTATAGGTGTAATAATAGGATACCTTAGGCTGTCTGCTGGCAAGGAGTTGCTCAGTAGTCCCTTTGGGAATATAGAGGAAACCATAGATCTCATTGCACTGGATGGCATGGCGAGCCTCTGTGACACTGGGGTAACGGGCTACGACCTTCGACATCTGGAAACCGTCGAACCTACGTGTCAGCGAACGGGAGGTTGACGTATTGTCCAAGTCGACCACACCTACAGGCAGATTGGTGGGTAATCCCTCATCCAACATCGAGGTAAAGAAAAAGATGACCAGTATGGGGAACAACACCATACAGAAGCGGTAGATGTGATTCTGACGCAGAATCAACAACTCCCGAAGCATCACTTCATATATCTGCCTGAGATATCTCACCTCAACTATGAACTATGAGCTATGAATTATGAACTATGAACTATGAACTAAGAACTATTTAATAATCAGCGACATACCAGGACGCAGACCCTCCATCGGCTCCACAGGACGAGCCTTGACCTCGAAGGTCTTCAAGTCATATTGCCCGTTGGTCTTGGTTGCCTTCCAAACGGCATAGGAACCCTGGTCTTTCAGATAATAGACCTTCATCTGAATCGTCTTGTTGAAAGCAGGAACGAAAGCATCAAAGGTCTTACCCACCGCCATACCGTTCAACTGGTCCTCACGAACATTAAAGGTACCCCACATATCCTTCATGATGGAGATCGTCATAATAGGGGAACCAGTGCCGACCAACTCACCCACCTTGGGGAAGATGTCACTGACCTCACCCTCCATCTGAGCAACCTGCACGGTCTCATGGATATAAGAGTTGACTTCCTGAACAGCACCCTTGGCACGACCCACCATAGCGGCAGCCGCCATCTTCTCCTCACGACGGGCACCGTTCTTAGCCATCTGATACTGACTCTCGGCAGCCTTAGCCTGTGCCTCCATCGCCTTGTAATTGGCATAAGCCTCATCACGTTTCTGGGCACTCATCACCCCCTCATCGAAGAGACGCTGTACACGATGATACGACTTCTCGGCTATCTCCAGACCAGCCTTTGCCTGCTGCATCAACTGGTAGGCACCTTGTATCTGCTCCTGACGGGCACCATTACGAGCCATCTCCTCTTGCGCGGCGGCGGCGCTCTCGGCACTCTGCGCCTGTTCCATCTTAGCACGAACCTCCGGGGCGTCAAGGATGGCGAGGGTATCCCCCACCTTCACGAAGTCCCCCTCTTTCACACGAATCTCCAAGATACGACCAGGTACCTTGCTGGATACACGATACTCACTCACTTCCACCTGTCCTTGTATCAACTCGGGATCACGTCCCAAAGCAAAGAAACCTATCAAGGCAACGATGGCGACTGCTGCCGCAAATCCAACGATTGCGAGCAGGATGTTGTTATGTTGTGTTTTTGCTGACATATTCTTTTTTCTTATTTTCGAGATTACGATATTATTGCAAGGTTCCCATTGCCTTCTGCAAGTTCACCTGACTGAGTTTGACCTCTATCTCCGCATCAACTTTCTGGGAAAGAGCCTGCAGCCACGCGGTCTGAGCCTCCATCACCGTTGTCGCGGATATCACACCCTCACGGAATCCAAGATTGGCCGTTCGCAAGTTCTCATCCGCCTTACGGGTACTTGTCCGAGCCATCTCCAGTTTCTTGTTTGCCTCATTAACTTGGAAGATACTTTGGTTGACTTGCAACTCTATCTTCTCACGAGCCTCCTCCATCTCAAGTTTGGCGATGGCTGTAGCCCCTTTCGAAGCACGCACCTTATAAGCAACATCACCCCAGTTCCATACAGGGATGCGCACCAGTACACCGATATTCCAGAAACCAGCGAACTTCCGCTCAAAGCCGTTAAACACATTAGGATTCGAGACAGCATAGCCACCTGTCAGTGCCACCTGTGGCAGATTACCTGCCTTGAGGATATTCGTAAACTGACGGCTCATGTCAACCACGTTCTGTAACTGCCGCAACTCCGGACGATTATCCGCTGCCTGCTCCACATCCACCTTGGGTACCAATTCCACAGCCGCGATATCCTCGGCATCCTCATCCGCCAAGGTCACCTGCTCATTCATCGGCAGTCCACAGAGTTGGCAGAGCAGCATCTTCGAAAGCGTCAGTCCGTCCTCTACCTTGGTAAGTGTCATCTCAGCCTCATTGACTTTCACACTGACACTCAGTCCCTCAGAACGGGTAGCGACACCCTCCTCTATCATTTTCTGTACATCACCATCCAGTTTCCTCACCAAGTCGAGATATGCCTGAGCCAGTTTCTGCTTATGCTTCAAGGACACTACCTGCCAGTATGCCTGGTCGATTTGGAAAAGGGTCAACTGACGCTTGCCTTCCATCGAGTTAGCAGCCAACTGCTCTCCGATATTCGCCATCTTGTTCATGGCAATAATAGCACCACCCATAAAGACGGGTTGTGTCACCATGATAGCGCCAGCGAACATGTTACGGGTATCGGTACGGAAAGCGTCAACAATCCGCTGACCACCAGTATTCAGCATACCGCCGAACTGGTTCAGTCCAGTGCTCATTTGTTGCTGAATAGCATCAGGGGAGATACCCATTTGCCCCAACATCTGCCATACACCCTGTGGTAAGCCAGCCATCCCTTGCTGGATTCCCTCACCGATCTTACCAGTAAGATTCGTGCCGAGATTCGACAATGCAGACTTCTGGTCGTCATTCAGAATCGAGACCTCCTTACTGGTCCATTCATAGCCTCCCAACGCACTGACATGCGGCAGGTATTTCGTCCTTGCCGACTTGCGCATATTGGCAGCCACCTCTTGCTTCACCCGTGACACACTCAACTGCTTGTTGTTGCGCAGCGCCATCGCCGACAACTGTCGAGTGACAATAACTTTTGCGCTCCAACAGGAAGTGTAACACAAGCCAGCAAAGAAAAAAGTAATTGCTTTTTCATTTCCTATTTCTCAAGTTCTATAGAGCGGGTACCTATCTCATGTCCGTCGGCAATCACCTGAACGCGATAGGTACCTGGTATCAAAGTCTCTTTCTTTGCCACATAGAACTCCATCGGAGTCTCCTCACCAGTATATTCTATGTTCTTCGCTGCCGTGAAGTCAACCTGCTTATCCTCAAAGGCGCACTTTCCCGACGCATTCAGCACACTACCTGTCGGTGTGAGAATTCGCACATAGATAGAACGCATACCATTGGCTGCCGTCACATTACGGGAAAGAACAAAACGCACCTTCATCTCATTGGTAGAACCACCGATCTTATGCGGATGCTTGGTACGCTCCTTTGTCTTTGAGGAAAAGGCTCCCTTGACAATCATCATGATGTCGATATTCACGGCATTCAACTGGGCGGCAATGGCGACCTTCTCGGAAAGTGTCGCATTATCATTCGTCAAGGCAAGGTTCTGCTGGTTACTCTCCTCCAGTTCCGTGCGATATCTGGTATTCTCGTCTTGTAATGCCTGGTTCAGACGGTTTAGGGAGTCAATCTCCAAGACATAACTGCGTAACACAGCACGAACTGAGGCGAGTTCTTTCTTCAGACGGGTAATCTCTGCCGCATCTGTCGCTTTGGTATTCTTCAGTTCCTGCAACAACCGCTCCGTACGTTCCTGCTCACGAGTCAACTGAGCAATGATGGAGTCATTGTTAATACGGGTCTTCATCTCACTATACTGGTCAGCAAACTGCTGGTACTCGCCCTCCATCTCCTGTTTATCGAGCGTGGCAAGTTCCTCCATATCCTTGTTTGCCTCCGTTTGCTGATGCAGGCTATAGCCCAGATAAGCGACTCCGCCTATCAGCAAAGCAATGACTACAGCAAGAACGGATATTATCTTCTTATCCATAATTATATATATAATGTGGTGCAAAGGTAAAACTTTTCCATAAAATAGCAAAGAAAAGTTGGTCGTTTTGATTTTATTTACTATATTTGCATCAATATTAACGATAAAGAGGACAACTCATGAACAAACAGGGATTCTGGTACAGGGCTTTCGACCTCTATTACGACGGCTTTCGCAATATGCGGTTAGGCAAGACGCTATGGACTATCATCCTCATAAAATTATTTGTCATTTTCGTAATACTCAAGTTGTTCTTTTTCCCTAACTTCCTGAAGAGTCATACGGAGAAAGGCGGCGAGTCCGACTACGTGGCAAGCGAGATGCTGGAGCGTGCCCCCTAACCTCCCTAACAAATCTAATTAAAACCTACAATATTATGAATGACCTATTACTAAACATTGATGCGGGCTCCATTAACTGGGCAAGAGCACAGTTCGCCTTGACGGCTATTTACCACTGGCTGTTTGTTCCCCTGACCTTGGGACTTGCCGTCATCATGGGTATTGCAGAGGCCTGCTATTACCGTACGCAGAAAGTCTTCTGGCGTGACACGACAAAGTTCTGGCAGAAACTATTTGGTGTGAATTTCGCCATGGGTGTTGCCACTGGTATCATTCTCGAATTCGAGTTTGGTACCAACTGGAGTAACTATTCGTGGTTTGTAGGTGACATTTTCGGTGCACCCCTTGCTATCGAGGGTATCGTCGCCTTCTTCATGGAGTCCACCTTTGTCGCCGTCATGTATTTCGGCTGGAACAAGGTATCAAAGGGATTCCATCTCGCTTCCACATGGCTCACAGGGTTAGGAGCCACCATCTCAGCATGGTGGATTCTCGTAGCAAATGCCTGGATGCAGTATCCTGTAGGCTGCGAGTTCAACCCCGACACGATGCGTAATGAAATGGTGTCGTTCTTAGACGTGGCACTCTCCCCATTTGCCGTGGGCAAGTTCTGCCACACCGTCATTTCCGCTTGGATTATCGGCGCCGTCTTCGTCATTGCCGTCTCCAGTTGGTATTTATGGAAGAAACGCGAGATTAGACTTGCCAAGGAGAGTATCAGGATTGCCGCCATCGTTGGACTGATCGCCTCTCTGGGTGCTGCCTTCACCGGACATATCAGTGGTCAGCAGGTCGCCAAGGTGCAACCCATGAAACTGGCTGCTATGGAGGCACTCTATAACGGAGGTACAGACCAAGGACTGACCGCCATCGCTTGGGTGAATCCGATAGCACAACCAGACTACCAGAACGAAGAGTCTGCCCCTTTGAAGATAGACATGCCGTACGCCCTGAGCATCATGGCTACTAACGACCCTCATGGGTTTGTACCTGGCATCAACGACATACTGAACGGTTATACCAAACCCGATGGGACAAAAGAACCTTCCGTAGACGAGAAGATGGTGATGGGACAAAAGGCTATCACTGCCCTTGCCGCCTACCGCAAGGCGAAGAAAGAGGGGGCTGACGAGGCTACGCAGAAGGCACAACTTGCCTTCCTGAAGGAGAATATGAAGTATATGGGATATGGCTACGTGAAAGACAAGCACGATATTGTCCCCTATGTTCCCATTAACTTCTGGGCATTCCGTACGATGGTAGGACTCGGCTGTATATTCATCCTGTTCTTTGCAGTTATCATCCTCCTCGCCTTCAAGATACCGTTCTTGTCGATAGTCACCAGACGACTTCTTGCAGCCTTTGGACTATTGCCAGAGACTGAGGCTGACACTTATGACATTGCCGGACTTCCTGCATGGCATTACATCATCGCTATCATCCTCGTACCCCTTGCCTATATCGCCTCAGAGAGCGGATGGCTCGTTGCCGAGTTTGGTCGTCAGCCATGGACCATACAGGACATGCTGCCCACATGGGTCGCTGTCAGTGATATCAGCGGCAATGCCGTGGCACTCACCTTCTTCATCTTCCTGTTCCTCTTCACCCTGATGCTCGCCGTAGAGATTAATATCCTACTGAAGCAAATCAAGAAAGGACCAGAGTATTCGAATCAAGTTGAAAGTTGAATGTTAAGAGTTGAAAGTTATGACATACGAATTTTTGCAACATTACTGGTGCTTTGTGGTAGCACTCTTAGGAGCATTGTTAGTTTTCCTGCTCTTCGTACAGGGAGCCAACTCCTTGGCAGGCAGTCTCGGATATACAGAGGAAGGTCGTCGACTCGTCTATAACTCCACGGGTCGTAAGTGGGAATTTACGTTTACTACTCTCGTCACATTCGGTGGCGCATTCTTCGCCTCATTCCCCCTCTTCTACTCCACCTCGTTCGGAGGAGCATACTGGCTATGGATGCTCATCCTATTCACCTTCGTATTGCAGGCTGTCAGTTATGAGTTCCAGAATAAAATTGGCAACTTCCTCGGTCCGAAGACATTTCAGTTCTTCCTGACTCTGAACGGTATCGTGGGACCATTGCTCTTAGGCGGAGCCGTTGCCACCTTCTTCGAGGGGTCAAACTTCATCATTGCCAAGGACAACCTGATTGATACTGGTTCATTTACACCAATCATCAGTCGTTGGGCAAATGCCTCCCACGGACTGGATGCGCTGCTTAACCCCTGGGTTCTCGTCTTCGGCTTTGCAGTGGTCTTCCTTGCCCGCATACTCGGTATTCTCTATGTGATGAATAATATAGACGACGAGGACATACGCTGCCGTGGCAGTGTGCGTCTGGTGGGTACCGCAATTCCTTTCCTGATACTCTTTGTCGCCTATCTCGTTCATCTGCTGTTAAAGGACGGCTACGCATGGCATCCTGAGACAGGTGTCATCTATATGGAACCTTATAAGTACCTCCACAATCTCATCGACATGTGGTATCTACTCATTATCTTATTAATAGGCGTTGTCCTCGTGCTCTTTGGTATCGGTAAGACGATCGTGTCGAAAGACTATATCGGAGGCATCTGGCCTGCTGGTATCGGTACCGTACTGACCGTGCTCGCCCTGTTGCTCTGCTCTGCATGGAACTATACGGCATACTATCCGTCAACGGCTGACCTTCAGTCATCACTGACACTTGCCAACTCATGCAGCAGTGAGTTCACGCTCCGTACCATGTTCTACGTTTCTCTTCTTGTTCCCTTTGTCCTTGCCTATATCGTCTACGCATGGCATTCAATCGATAAGAAGAAACTCGACAAACAAGAGATTGCGGACGACCACGCCTATTAAATGAAACGTGACGTGTTCATTGAGCGATATATATTCTTTACTTGACGAAGTGTTTCTTTCCGTTTACGATGTACAGACCCTTATGGGGGTTACTGACACGCTGACCCGCGAAGTTGTAATACGCACCGTCGGCTGGCTGTGAGCCGGCTGCCACATGTTTCTGGATACCCGTTGTACCACCAGGGAAGGAGATAGCCATACGGTCCAAGACGTTCACACCATAAGAAATGTCATAAAGAAGCATCAGATAAGTACCTTCTTTCTCTGGTGTGAACGTAAAATATACGTTCTCAGTAGCATTGGCTCTGAGAAATACTGACGTATTCATGCTATTACCAATGGGATAAGCACTGTTATTCTTATTCAGCATCTCCCAGGCATCCTCCGGTGATTCTGAACCGATGAAGTAAGGAACCAGCACCAGGGTGCCTTGGAACTCATTCTCTCCATTTTTGAGGGTCAGTGCCAGTTCGTTGGCAGTTTTGACGGCTCCCGTTCCACGGTGAAGCGCAAAGTCCGTAACCTTAAATTCAGGATAGGGACACTGGGCAATGGTAACCTTGCCATTCTTTACCCACCGCCAGAAACATATATCGCCCGTCGATTTCCATTCATCATAGGTTCCGTCGGGTTTCAGCCAGCGAGCCATTGCGTAAAGGGCGTACTCACTGTCAGGCTCGTCAGTATCCACGTAGCAAGGAAATGCAAACACGCTATTAACCCCTTCCTTCACATCCAACAACTCACTGTCTTGAGAGAACTGCTTCATCTTTTTGTCTCTTTCATCATAGTAGAACAATTCTATCTGGAAAGTAGCAGTTTGATAGTCTAAACTGTGATACCTGAACTCGTACTGGATGGTGTATTTCATACCATCAAACCTTATGTCGTAAGGACACACCTGTTTTAGCCTTGGAAAAGTGTTGGTAGCAGCAGAGCCCTCTACAGAAGGCTGGCAACCGATAACGGCAGCCTGGTTGTTATTGAAGGCCCAGCCAGCCTCCACTTCCTTGGAGTAACTATTGGAATTAAGTATCGACAGCGAAAAATACTCATCGTCGACACCCTCCCAGCCCCAGTTGATGTGGAACAGTCCCTGACCGTCGTAGCCGTCGCAGATAAAGGTATGACCATCATCAGACGAAGCACTATACAGAACGGGGCGTTGGGCTGCCAGTTCATCATAGACAAGTTGCTCCCACTGGTCAACCGTATAATTATAGCGGTCAACATACTGTATTCCCTTGTCATAGCCGAAATATCTGACTAAAGCCAAGGGTACCTTTTCAGCCCAAGCACCTGAGAACTCCGGACCATAGTTCATCTGTATACTATGCCCACAATATTGCATCAGGGTTGCCACAGCGGTGCGCTGAGCGGCAGTGACATCAGGAAGCATTTCAAATCCCGAATTTTTCTTCAAGGTTAAGTACCTGTTGCGCATATTGTTCCAGTCGAGGGTGACGGGCGGCAGTTCGTCAGCATGGAAGTTCTCGACCAGATCTTTCTTCAGATTGACTGTTATATAGTCGTATGCGGGAATGGCAGAGATGGGTGCCTGCGGCCACTTATAGTAATTAATGATCTGAGCCATGGCGGTTGCCGTACAGCCAGTCTGACCCAGTTGTCCATAGTACTTAGCCACCTGACCTTTGTAGACGGGACACAAGTCGTTATATACTGGCGACTGGTTCCATTGCGTTGTCAGCAGGGGGCGTATGACAGCACGGGCTGCATGCTTCTGGGATTGGGCACTGGCATTGACGGCTGACGACGGCAACCGTCTGATGGCTTCGTTGTAAGACTGCAGCCATCCACGCTTATTCTCGGGCATGTGTTGCCAGTCCAAGGTGCCCGTCGTGCTGTAGCCCAGCACAGGTACGGCACGCTCGTCACCACTGGCTATGACATAGCCACCTCCATTAATGTTAAATACGTAAACATGGTTAAGGTCTGTTGCAACCGTCTCCAGTTTGGGGGCGGAAACCATGGCTCTGCGGGGACTTCCCTTTGCAGGTGCAGACTGCAAGAACTCAACGACCCGCTCCATAGCCTCTTGTTGGCTGATACTCTGGGCACTGGCAGTCAGAACGACAAGCAATATTGAAACAAAAATAATTACTTTCTTCATATTTCACTTAGTATTAAATTAGTTTGGGAGTGCAAATATACAAACATATTAGGAAAAAAACAAATTAATTTGGTTTTTTTCCCGATTTGCACTACCTTTGCAAACCAATATGATAGTTTGTATCGCAGAGAAACCCAGTGTGGCAAAGGACATCGCTCGTATCATCGGAGCGACGAATGCCCATGATGGCTATATGGAAGGTAATGGTTATCAGGTGACTTGGACGTTCGGTCATCTGTGTACGCTGAAGGAGCCTCATGACTACACACCAATGTGGAAGTCGTGGAGTCTGACATCACTGCCTATGATTCCTGAGCGTTTTGGTATCAAACTCATTGACCAGCCAAGTATCAAGAAACAGTTTTCCATCATCGAGAGCCTTATGCAAAAAGCAGACCGCATCGTCAACTGCGGCGATGCCGGACAAGAGGGAGAACTCATCCAACGATGGGTGATGCAGAAGGCTGGTGCCAAGTGTCCCGTCAGCCGCTTGTGGATCTCGTCTATGACGGATGAGGCTATCAGTGAAGGTTTCACACAACTGAAAGACCAGGCAGACTATCAGCCATTGTACATGGCTGGACTCTCCCGTGCCATCGGTGACTGGCTGTTGGGCATGAACGCCACTCGTCTTTATACCCTCAAATACGGACAGAACCGTCAGGTGCTAAGTATCGGTCGCGTACAGACCCCTACCCTCGCATTGATTGTCAACCGTCAGAAGGAGATTGAGAACTTCAAACCTGAGCCCTATTGGGTACTTGCCACTGTCTATCGGGATACTACATTCACGGCTACCGAAGGAAAGTTTACCTCCAAAGAAGAAGGAGAAGAGGCTTTCGCCACCATTGAGGGCAAGCCTTTTGTGGTAACGAAGGTAGAGAAGAAAGAGGGCAAGGAACAACCGCCCCAACTCTATGACCTCACCTCCCTGCAAGTAGACTGCAACCGTAAGTTCGGCTTCTCTGCAGAAATGACCCTCAACCTTATCCAATCGCTTTATGAGAAGAAATACACCACTTATCCCCGTGTGGATACCCAATACCTCTCTGACGACATCTACCCCAAATGTCCACAGACCCTCAACGGGCTCTATCAGACGAAGTTCGCCGGGGTGGCGCCTTATGCGGAGTTTATCAGACCGATTGGCGGTAAAGCGTTGAAGAAGTCCAAGCGTGTATTCGATACCTCTAAGGTTACCGACCACCATGCCATTATCCCTACAGGTGTTATTCCACAGAGTCTAAGCGACGCAGAGCAAAAGGTCTTTGACCTGGTGGCTCGTCGCTTTATTGGTGTCTTCCTGCCTGATTGTAAGTTCTCTACCACTACCGTCTTAGGAGAGGTTGATGAGATAGAGTTTAAGGTGACTGGTAAAGAAATTCTGGAACCTGGCTGGCGTGTCGTAAGAGAGAAAGTCTCAGATAATTCCGAGTATTCTGAAAACTCTGAAAACTCCGAGAACACCGAAAAAGAAGAGAAGACTCTTCCCACCTTCGTCAAAGGCGAGACAGGAGAACACCAACCTACCCTTACGGAGAAATGGACCACGCCTCCACCTTATTATAATGAAGCATCTTTACTCCGTGCCATGGAGACAGCAGGCAAGTTTGTGGAGGATGAGACACTCCGTGCTGCCATGAAGGAGAATGGCATCGGTCGTCCTTCCAGCCGTGCCAGTATTATTGAGACACTCTTCAAACGCCATTATATCAGACGAGAGCGTAAACGCCTCATTGCTACCCCGACAGGTATAGAACTCATCGACCTCATCCGTGAGGAACTATTGAAGAGTTGTGAACTGACTGGTATCTGGGAGAAGAAACTACGTGACATTGAGCATCAGAAATACGATGCGGGACAGTTTATCCAAGAACTGAAAGACCAAGTCACTGCTATCGTCACTGATGTGATGCGTGACCCGACCAACCGTCGTATCACAGTCATACCTCCTGAGGAAGAGAAGAAGAAAGGGAAGAAGAAGCAATAAATCAAAGAACGCATGCGTTATAATAAAAGGTATGCGTAAGAATCTGTTTTTACTATTGGTGAGCATCATCCTTGCGGGATGCGGTGCTGACCATGCGATGAAGAAAGGAGATAAGTATTATGCCTTAGGCGAGTATTTCGACGCTGCGGCACAATACAAGAGAGCGTATGCCCAGACACCTGTCAAGGAAAGGAAACTCAGAGGAGAGCGTGCGTTGAAGATGGCAGACTGTTATCGTCGCATCAACTACACCCAACGCGCCATCGCTGCCTACCGTAATGTCTTACGTTATGGACAACAAGACTCCATGACGCAATTGTACTTAGGTCAGCAACTGCTGAAGAGCGCCAGTTATAAAGAAGCGACAAAGGTGTTTGACGACATGCTTGTTGACTCTGTGGCAGCCCAGAGTCCTGCCTTTGTCAAGATACTCGCCCAGATTGGAAGACGTTCTGCCCAGCAGGCCCCTGTCTGGAAACAAGAGGGTTCACGCTATACGGTGAAGCGAGAGAACATCTTTAACTCCCGTCGTGCCGAATACTCTCCTGTTTTGGGAGGTGATGCCTTCGACCGCCTTTACTTCACCTCCACCCGTAATGAGGCAACAGGTGACGAGTTAAGCGGTATCACCGGAACAAAGAACGGTGACATTTTTGTTGCTCAGAAAGACGAGCAAGGCAAGTGGCAACGCCCACAGGTCATTGACTCCGAACTCAATTCCGCAGATGATGAGGGTGCCTGTTGTCTTACACCTGACGGACATACCATGTATCTGACCGTTTGCAAAACAGATAATGACTACCCCCGATACGCGAAAATTGCCTCGTCACGCCGCTCCGACGCTGCATGGACAAAGCCACAGGAGGTGGAGTTGACACGTGACACGCTATCGCTTTTCGCCCACCCTGCTGTCAGTCCTGATGGTAAATGGCTTTATTTTGTCAGTGATATGCCTGGTGGAGTTGGCGGAAAAGATATCTGGCGCGTTCGTCTTTCAGAGACCAGTATGGGTGGTGTAGAGAACCTTGGGGCTCCCATTAACACCCCTGGCGATGAACTGTTCCCTACTTTCCGCCCCAATGGTGACCTGTATTTCTCCAGTAACGGACATGAGGGAATGGGTGGACTCGACATCTTTATCGCCAAACCAAATGCTTTCGGTTGGCAGTTGGAACATCCAGGATTCCCCCTGAACTCACAAGGTGACGACTTCGGTATGACTTTCGAGGGGATGCTGAATAAGGGATTCTTCTCCAGTAATCGTGGCGATGCCCATGGCTGGGACCATATCTATTCCTTTGAGAATCCGGAGATTATCCAGACCGTCAAAGGCTGGGTCTATGAACAGGAGGGTTACGAACTGCCACAGGCTATCGTCTATCTGGTGGGTAACGACGGTACTAACCTGAAACTGAGCGTGAAGGGTGACGGTTCATTTACCCAACAAATCAAACCGAATGTTGACTATGTGTTATTAGGAACATGTGTCGGCTACCTCAATCACAAAGAGGAACTGCGGGTAGAACCTGTGGAGGACTCCGAGGAATATGTGTTGCAATTCCCCTTGGCAAGTATTACAGCACCAGTGCTGATAGACAATATCTTCTATGACTTCGACCGTGCCACCCTGCGTCCTGAGTCTACAGAAGCCCTTGATAAGTTAGTAACCCTGCTCAACGAGAACCCACATGTCGCCATCGAACTTGCTGCTCACTGTGATTATAAGGGTAGTGAGGAGTATAATATCCGGCTCTCCCAACGTCGTGCCGAGTCTGTTATCAACTACCTGATACAAAAGGGAATTGCCAAGGCACGTCTGAAAGCAAAGGGTTATGGTAAGGGCAGTCCCAAGAAGATTCGCAAGAAACTCACGGAGAAGTATCCGTTCCTGAAAGAAAATGACGTCCTGACAGAGGATTATGTCAGAACGTTCACACCAGAAGAGCAGGAGATATGCAACCAACTCAACCGTCGTACGGAATTCAAGGTGACCAGTACCACTTACGGTATGTTCGACAAGGATGGTCACCTTATCGAATCACCCGCTCGTAACTGAGTACTTCGTACACCCCAATCATTAAAAGACTGAATAGTGTGAGAACCACCATCACGGGACTGACCTGTGGGGGTTCTGCCATGGTGGTACGCAGGAACACCTCCATCTGCACCAGCAACAACTCCCACCCATGGAATAAAGTGAAGAGTGTGGCGGCTATCAGGATGCAGCAAGCCGTCCAGATGCGAGTAAAGCGCTTGACATTTGCTGGTGGCAACTGACTCATCACCCGCTCTGTGAAGCCATTGTCCGCTATCGTCTGTTGTGCTGCATCGCTGAAGAACTGTTGCAGCAATTTCTCGTTTTGTTCATCCATAACCATTCTGCTTTAAATAGTTTGCTAGTCTTTCCTTCCCTCGGGAGAGGTGCGACTTCACCGTCCCCTCCTTGATCTGTGTGATCTCCGCAATCTTCTTGATATCGTAACCATCAATGAGTTGCAGGGTAACACAGGTGCGTTCATCAGGTTTAAGCAACGCAAGGGCATGGTAGAGATCCATCTTCAACGTCGGACTCACATGCGAGCCCTGTCGCTCTGGTACACTATCCATGTCAGCCAGTTGCTTATGTGTCCTCGTATAGTCATAAAAAACATTATAGGCGATACGCATCAGCCAAGTCTGAAAGGAAGCGAGTCCTCGGAATTTTCCGATGTTCGTATATGCCTTGATAAAAGTATCTTGCGCCAGGTCGTCACTCAACTGCTCATCTCCCAGAGTCTGATGCAGAAAGAAACGGCGCACGGGTGACTGGTATCGGCGCACGAGTTCATCAAAAGCCCGTCGGTTGCCTAATACCGCCACCTGTGCTACGAGGGAGATGTCAGTGAGTGATGCCATTAAACCACTTTACTCTTCTCTGGCATGACAATCCAAGCCACGATATAGAACAGAACTCCTGAGAAGCATGTTGCCAAGGTCAGGAAGGCATATCCTAAACGTACGGCAACGGGGTCGAAGTCCAAATACTCTGCGATGCCGGAGCATACACCACCTATCACACGGTCGTCTGAGCGATACAGTCTCTTAGTCATAATCTTGATGTGTTAAGTTATTATTATCATTTAAGTCATTTTTCTTACTTGCTGTCTTTGCGGCAATAATCTTACCCAAGCCGATACAGAACACCAAAGCACCTATACCAAAGCCTATCTCTTTGGCGGCTATGCCGAGGAAGATGGCAAGCCCGATACCTACGAAGCACTGACGGAGTCCTTTCTGATACTCGTCGCTGATTTCCTCCTTTGGTGATTCCAACAGTTGTTCAGGGATAGGCTGTCCGTTCTGCATTGCCATTTGCGCCATCTGTACCTTCTGCTTGCGATTCCTGCTCACCAGCCAGATAAGCAGTATGATAAAGATAAAGGGGGAAAGGACCAACAAGAATACGAAGATGATGACGAGAATAACAAACACCCATGCTAACCAAGCCAGCCCAGAGTTATTCATCTTATCGAAAGCCTGTCCCATTGCCTCGAACGCTTTGTCGACATCTTCATCATTATCACTGTCCCATTCATAGGAATAATGGGTAGTGGAACTACTGTCTACCGTTGTGGTATCAGAGAAGGCATCCACTGCCGATCCGTTTCTGGTCGTATCCACCAGTTCAGTTCCCTGTGGAGTATGACGGTGTTTTTGTGCCATTGTCGGGACACTCATTCCGAGTGTGAGTAGCATCGTTAAAACGATTAAAACTTGTTTCATGTCCATTTGTTATTTATTGTTTTGTTCATTCGTTAGACGTTACAATATGTGAATTAGTTGCAAAGGTGCGATTTTTTTTTTAATTTTGCAAGCAAATGGCGAAATTACCTGTTGAGTTTACCACTTACACACGCCAACTAATGGGCGACGAACGCTTCGAGCGATACCTGCAATCGTTCGAGGAAGAGACTCCTGTGAGCATCCGTCTCAACCCCAGAAAGCCTGCGGGAATGCCTGTTGACGCAGAGGATGTAGCATGGTGCAGGAATGCCTATTACCTGAAAAGTCGTCCGAACTTCACATTTGACCCACTCTTTCATGCTGGCTGCTATTATGTGCAGGAGGCTGCCTCGATGTTCTTGGACGAAGTATTACGACAACATCTTTCGGAACATTCATTCGCCAACTGTCTCGATCTCTGTGCGGCACCTGGTGGTAAATCAACATTACTTCGATCGGCACTACCTGAGGATTGCGCCTTATACAGCAATGAGCCTGTTCGCAATCGTGCCAGTATCCTCTTGGAGAACATACAGAAATGGGGCTATCCCAACTGCTATGTCACCAATGCTTATCCAAAGGACTATCGCAAGTCGAAGATGAAGTTCGACGTGATTCTATGTGACGTGCCTTGCTCTGGTGAGGGTATGTTCCGCAAAGACGAGGCGACCATCCGTGAATGGAGTCCGCAGAACGTGGAGAAATGCTGGCGACTGCAACGTGACATCGTGGCAGACGCATGGGAATGTCTCAACGAGGGTGGACTATTGATATATAGTACGTGTACCTTTAATACTAAAGAGAACGAGGAGAATATCCGCTGGATACTCGATAACTACGAGGCTGAGGTACTGAAAGTGGACACAAACCCGGCTTGGAACATCACTGGCTCGCTGCTCAACGGCTTCGATGAACCCATCTATCGTTTCATCCCAGGCATCACGAAGAGTGAGGGATTATTTATTTGCGCATTAAGAAAAGGAAAGAAACCAATTGTTCCATCCCATGGAACAAAGTGTTCCACCCCATGGAACAAAATGTTCCACCCCATGGAACAAAGTGTTCCATCCCATGAAACAAATTGGAAGCAGGCACCTGTCTGTCAGATAGCCCTATCCTACCCTCAAGCAATGGCGTACCTAAGGCATGAAGCACTCGTACTTCCAGAGGACACACCCCGTGGCATCGTGGAGGTTTGCTTCCTCGGACACCCCCTCGGACTTGCCAAGAACATCGGCAACCGTGCCAACAACCTCTACCCTAAGGAGTGGAAAATCAAGACGACTCATATACCCAACGAATACGAACCTATATTAAAAGAGATATGAAACAATATTTAGACATACTGAACCGCATCCTAACGGAGGGGGCCCAGAAGGGTGACCGCACAGGAACTGGTACGATCAGCATCTTCGGAACACAGTCGCGCTATAATCTCGACGACGGTTTTCCTTTGCTGACAACCAAGAAGTTATACCTGAAAGGAATTATCTATGAACTGTTATGGTTCCTGAAAGGTAGTACGAATATCAAGTATTTGCAAGAGAACAACGTACACATCTGGGACGAATGGGCAGACGAGAACGGCGAGTTAGGTCCCGTCTATGGGCATCAATGGCGCTCATGGCCCGACTATGACGGTGGGGTGATTGACCAGATACAGTATGTGGTCGACCAGTTGAAGACGAATCCCAACTCCCGTCGTATGATTGTATCGGCATGGAATGTCGCAGAGGTCAACAAGATGGCACTGCCCCCTTGTCATACCATCTTCCAGTTTTATGTTGCCGACGGACGTTTGTCGCTCCAACTCTACCAGCGTTCAGCAGACACGTTCCTTGGCGTACCCTTCAACATTGCCTCGTATGCCCTGCTGTTGCAGATGATGGCGCAGGTGACAGGTCTGAAGGCTGGTGACTTCATCCATACCACTGGTGATACGCATCTCTACCTGAACCATATCGAACAGGCGAAACTGCAACTCACTCGTGAGCCTCGTCCTCTGCCAAAGATGACGATCAATCCTGACGTGAAGAACATCTTTGACTTCCAGTATGAGGACTTCAAACTGGAGGGTTACGACCCTTGGCCACATATTAAAGCGGAGGTGAGTGTTTAGTTCATAGTTCTTAGTCATAGTTATGATTTCAATTATCGCAGCGGTGGCAAAAAACCGTGCTATCGGTTTTGAGAATAAGTTACTGTATTGGTTGCCCAACGACTTAAAGCGTTTCAAAGCGTTGACTACTGGGCATACCATCATCATGGGACGCAATACTTTCGAGAGTCTTCCAAAAGGAGCACTGCCCAATCGCAGGAATGTCGTGTTGAGTCGCACCACGAAAGAACTGCCTGGATGTGAGGTCTACCCTACACTCAAGGATGCATTGCAGAGTTGTAAACCTGAGGAGGACATATATATAATAGGTGGAGCACGGGTCTATGAGCAGGCGATTAAGTTTGCCGACCGTCTCTGTCTGACGGAGATTGACGATACTCCCAAGGAGGCAGATGCTTTCTTCCCAGACTATAGCGACTGGAAGGTGGAAACGAAAGAAGCGCATTCAAAGGATGAGAAGCATGCCTTCGAATACGCTTTTGTAGATTACGTCCGCTGACGGCTAATCCTCCATCAAGGGAGAATCCACCACAGGCAGTTGTCTGTTAAATGCCGAGTGGAAGGATATCAGTGTCTCACTACTGGCAAGTCCCAGCGGTTGCAGTTTGTCATGGATAATCGTCAGCAGGTGATGGTTGTTCATCGCATAGATTTTGATGAACATATCAAAGTTACCTGTGGTATAATGGCACTCCGTCACCTCTGGAATTTTCTGCAAAGCCTCCACGACCTTGTCAAAGTCCTCAGGGTTCTTCAGGTTCAGTCCTATATAGGCACAAGTCTCATAGCCTATCTTCTCTGGGTCTATCACGAACTGGGAGCCTTTCAAGATTCCCTGACTCGTCAGTTTCTGAACACGCTGATGTATAGCGGCACCACTGACATTGCAGGCACGAGCCACCTCCAAGAAAGGCACACGAGCGTCCTCTGCTATCATACGAAGAATTTTCTTATCCAATTGATCAAGTTTCTGTACTGCCATAATACTTATATTTTAGTTCTTTATTTTTTCCTTATTCGTTGCAGAGTAGTTGATGCGCAAGGCTCCAGCCTGTCGCAACGCCTGCTTCACATCATTGATGACTCCCATATCCGTATCGCGGTCTGCATGGACACTGACCGTCATACGCATTCTGTCCTCACTCGACATCTTATCACGAGCCTCAGCGATAGCACCCGGTATCTCGTAGACAGACACGTAATGGTCGTTCACCTGAATGCGTGTCTCGTCGGAGATGACCTTTCCTTGTCCGTCCACAGGATGTCCGATATACAGATACACCACACTGCCTTTATAAGCAGTTTTCTCCAACTCTGTCCCCTGCGGCACGACATAACGCACCTTCAACTCTGTCTGTCGCATGTGAGTCACAATCATAAAGAAGAAGAGGACGGTGAAGATTAAATCTGGCATCGAGGCGAGATTCAACCCAGGAACATCATGATTATTACGACGACGGAAACGGCTCATAATCCTTCAACTCTTCAATTCTTCAACTTTTCAATTCTTCAACTCTTCAATCCTTCAATCCTTCACCCCCTCCTTGTGTCGGCTGTGCCTCACTGATACGTAAAGGATAACGCCCGACGATAACCTCACGCTCTTCGGGGGTACATTGAGAGAAAGCATGTCCATAACGTTGCATAGCCATCTTATCTCTCAGAGCATGGAAAGCGGCGACGATTGTGTTCTGCATCTCGAAATAGGCGGCATAACTCGTGCTACGGTCGGTCTGTACACCCACCACATACTGCTCCGTCTGCCTACTTGCCACAAACGACTCCACTTGTCCTTGCAGGGCAGCGAACGACACCGACTGATTGTCAATCCATAAAGAGTCGTTCTTATCAAGTCTTATCTGCATCACATTACTGCGATTGATATCTATCTCCTTCTGAGGCTGGTCGTCCACTGGAGGCAGTTGACGTGAAAGTCCTTTGTCCGTATCCATCGACGAGGTCACCAAGAAGAACACCAACAGCATAAACGAGATGTCGGCTGTTGACGTGGTATTGAGTTCTGGGATATCCCTTTGACGACGACGGAAGAACATATATTCAGTGTTTTAGTTTTCTATTGATTCCCGACATGCCGTAGATTACAAAGCATGCGGCAATCACCATCAGGATGACAGACGACACGATCAGTCCGTCTGTTGCTTTCAACCAGAAACGGTCTGTATAAGTGATGCCATTGATAATCAGCGGTTGCGAGGAGCCTGCCAAGCAGGTGATCAACAGCAAGAGGACGGTAAAGCCAGCCACTCCCCAAGCGATATACTTGCGAGGCACACGGTTGCTGGCAGCAATACTGTCGTAACGATGACGCAGAGAGTGTACTGCAGATGCAACAGCAGCAACTAATGCCACAAACAACATGGCATACATCAGCCATAACATGACCTCCGCCAAGATGTAACCACCCATATTAGCCATTCTTCAACTCTTCAATCCTTCAACTCTCCTTTATACTTCGTCACGGAATCCATCAAAGTGATGGCACTCTCCTCCATCTGGGAGGTCAGATGCTCTATCTTCGAGAGGATATAGTTATAGAAGAACTGCAAGATCAAGGCAACGATAATACCAAAGATGGTGGTAATCAAGGCAACTTTCATACCAGAGGCGACGATGGTAGGACTGATATCGCCAGCCGTCTGTATCTGGTCAAATGCCATTACCATACCAATCACCGTACCTAAGAATCCCAATGAAGGGGCTACAGCAATGAATAACTTAATCCATGAGCAGCCCTTTTCCATATTGGATATCTGCACCGTGCCGTAGTTTGTCAACTGACGGTCTATCTGGTCCAATGGCTCTTTGATATGCAACAAACCCTGATAACAGATACTTGCCACAGGACCACGAGTCTGGCGACACAGGTCTTTCGCCCCTTCCACGTCGTTCTTCATCAACTTTGCGTCGATGTTCTGCATCAGTTTCTTGGCATTAATCTCCGACAGAGTCAGGTAGATAATACGCTCAATACAGAAAGCAAGACCAATCACCAAAGCAAGAGCCACCAGTGACATAAAGCCAGCAGAGCCCTCAATGAACTTCGACTTCAACAGTTTATGCAGTCCCCCACCCTCAGTGGCATCCATTCCGTTAAGGTCTGCGTCTATCAACGCCATCGCAGAGTCGGCGGCAAGTGTGTCATCTACCACCACTTCCGTGCTGTCCGTGGGCTGCTTAGGTTGTGCCACAGTCTGTTGGACACCTAATGTCAGACAAGCCATGACCAGAAAAACTATTACTGTTTTCATTCGTTTACTTACAATTTTATGCAAAGGTAAATATAAAAAATGGAAATTCCTAAGCCATTTCAATTATTTTACTTAAATTTGCACACATCGTCAAACGTTTAAGTATCTACACTGATCATAATATGACACCACAAGAAGAAAGAAATCAGAAGTTGGCAGAACGGATGATCAAGAATCTGAACCGTCGCAACATGGAAGCCTACTACTGTCCTACAGGCAAAGAGGCTGTAAAGAAAGTATCAGAACTCATCGCTGACGGAAGTACCGTCACATGGGGAGGAACGGTAACAGTCCGTAACTTAGGTATTCCAGAGTCATTGAAGAAAAGAGGCACACTGAATGTGCTGGACCGTGACACGATAGAGACTCCTGAGGAGAAAGAACAGATGTATCTCAGTGCCTTCACTGCCGATGTGTACCTAACAAGTGCCAATGCCATTTCGGAAGATGGTGTTATCGTCAATATTGACGGCAATGGAAACCGTGTGGCGGCAATCACCTGGGGACCGAAGAAGGTCATCTTCGTTATCGGAATTAACAAGGTGGCGCAGACAGTAGAGGCTGCCCTGGCAAGAGCAAGGAGCACGGCATCCCCCATCAATGCCCAGCGTTTCGACATCAAGACTCCCTGCAGGATTGACGGTATATGCCATAACTGCAATTCTCCAGAAAGTATTTGCAGTTATGTCCACTTCCTTAGAAACAGCAGGAACAAAGGACGACACGTTGTTGTACTTGTTGGTGAGGACTTAGGTTATTAGATAAAACAGAACTCCGAGGATACCTCGGAGTTCTGTTCCTGCGGAGAGAACAGGACACAAAAAAACGAGGCTTTCGCCTCGTCTGCTTTGAATCCTTTTCATCCTGCGGAGAGAACAGGATTCGAACCTGCGAACCGGTTTTGCCGGTTACACGCTTTCCAGGCGTGCCTCTTCAACCACTCGAGCACCTCTCCTTGTTGTAAGCGGATGCAAAATTAGGAAAAAATACGCAATTAGCCAAATATTATGGAAAGAAAATGCGCATCACATTGTCATTCGTCTTCTCACAGACCATCTCTTCACTCACCCCATAAGCCTCAGCCATCCTTGTAATAATATGTCGGATAAAGGCTGGTTCGTTACGCTGCCCTCGCATCGGGACTGGTGCCATATAGGGGGCATCTGTCTCTAAGACAATCCTGTCCAAAGGTACACTGGCAGGCAACACCTCAGGCAGATGGCTCTTTTTGAAAGTCAGCACACCACCGATACCCAATACAAAGTTATCGAACTCCAGTAATTGGTGAGCCTCTGTCTCATTACCTGTAAAGCAATGGAACACGCCACCCGGCAATTCTCTCGCGTACCTTTTTAATATAGCAACCATCTCATTCTGCGCTTTCCTGCAATGTATCATCAATGGCAGACGGGTCTCCACCGACCAACGCACTTGTTCCTCGAAAGCCTCCAACTGTTCCTTTTCAAACTCACGACTCCAATAGAAGTCCAGTCCTACCTCGCCGATGGCGACACCATGGAGAGTGGGAAGTGTGGCGTGTAGTGTTGAGAGCACCTCGCGCCAGTCTGCTTTCACTTCCTCAGGATGTAGTCCAAGCATCGGGTAGCAGTAATCAGGATAGCGTTGGCAGACCTCCATCACCGTCTGACATGAAGACAAATCAATACCAGGAACCAAGATTTTGGAGCAACCAGTATCTTTTGCCCGTTGAACGACGGCATCTAAGTCGCCACGAAACTCCTCACCGTCCAAATGACAATGTGTATCTATGTAACAGACTGTTGGCATTGGGTGCTATCGTTTATTTATTGCGATGCAACAACTCGTCCATATACTGGCGAAGTGCCTGCTTACGCTCCTCTGGTACAGCCACCTTATTCAGGCTCTCTGCCGCCATTGCGAAATAATCGTTGATTTTCTCCTCACAGAGTTGGCGGATACCAATCTCGTCATAGAGACGTGTGACAGAAGCCACCTTGACATCACGATTGAAGGTCTTCGCCTCTATCCAGCGAGTCAGTTCTGCACGTTGTTTGTCATCAGCACGATTATAAGCATTGATGAGCATATATGTTTTCTTGTTAGAGGTAATGTCACCACCAATTGCCTTGCCAAACACCTTGGAGTCGCCATAGACATCCAACAGGTCGTCCTGCAACTGGAAAGCGAGACCCAATTGCTCACCAAACTTATACAAGTTGACAACGTCCTCCTCTGGAGCGTCAGCGAGGATAGCACCAATCTTCATAGCACAGGCAAGTAATACCGAGGTTTTCAGACGAATCATCTCAATATACTCCTCCTCACGAACATCATTGCGAGTCTCAAAGGACATGTCATACTCCTGTCCCTCACCGATCTCCAACGCTGTCTCCGTGAAACAGTCAAGCACCGCCTCCAATTTCTCAGAAGGCACTTGTGCCATACGCTGATAGGCAAGCACCAGCATCGAGTCACCCGAAAGGACTGCTGTATTGGCATTCCAACGCTTATGAACCGTCTCATGTCCACGACGAAGATCCGCGTTGTCCATCAAGTCGTCATGCAACAAGGTGTAGTTATGGTAAGTCTCCAGTCCACAGGCAGGCATCAGGATCTTCTCCGGCTCATCCTTATATAGATTATAAGCCATCAGCATCAGTACAGGACGGATGCGTTTCCCACCAATTGACAACACATAACGGATGGGGTCATAAAGTGACTGAGGTTTCCGCTCGTAGGGCAGTTTGTCTAAGAAATCATTGACAGATTTCAGAATTTCATTGGATGTCTTTATCATATTCTTATAATTTAAATACAATAGGAATACTCACTTTTGTACGACAGGGCTTACCATTCTGCACACCCGGTTGCCAGTTGGGCATCATCCCCAGGACACGCAGTGCCTCCCTGTCGCACTCTCTGGATAGCGACTGCACGACTTTCAGTCCTGTGATGGAACCGTCTTTCTCCACGTAGAAGTTGGCGATGACCTTCCCTTCGGTCTTCCGAACCTGTGCTATCTTGGGGTATCTCAGATTCTTCGTCAGCCACTTCATGAACTCCACGGCACCGCCAGGATACTGGGGAAGATCCTCCACCAAACGGAACATCAACGGGTTATCCTCTGGATCAATTCCCATCGGGGCTATCGCCTTAGGCTCTTCCTCACCCTGCAGTTCCTTCAGCAGCGTCTCATCATCTCCGTCACCCTCCTCTTCTGCCACCTGCTCCTCCAGCGGCTGTATCTCCACATTATCATCTACTATGCGTAGTTGCTCAGCCTCCTTGGGTTGTGACTTATCTGGCTCTAACTGGGCAAGTTGCTCTTCGACAGACATGGGAATCATCTCATCCTCATGCACCAACTCGTCCAAATCGAGTGTTGCTCCATCGTCTACCGACTCCACACTATTCCACTCTAAAGCGACAAAGAGCATGGCAAGCACCAGCACCAGTCCTAACAGGAATCCTGTGGTGCGCTGCTGTTCCAAATCCACCTGTGGTGTTTTCTTTTGTTCCATGTCGTCGGCAATAAAAACAATGTTCGTGCGTTATTATTTTGCAAAGGTACGAATTAATTCATAATTCATAATTCATAATTCATAATTATTGAGTAACTTTGTCGCGAATTTAGGAAATATTAGATGAAAAAAGTCGTTTTTGCCCTGATTGTTATCTTTTCTGCCCTCCAAGTGAAAGCCCAGGAGAGTCAGGAGGTATATAGTTTCCTCCGACTCCCTGTCAGTGCCCACGTGGCTGCCCTGGGTGGTGACAATATCACTATTGACGATGACGACCCTACCCTTATCTTCCATAATCCCGCTCTGATCTGCAATACTGCCGACAAGAGTATCAACCTTAACTTCATGACATACATGGAAGGGGCTAAGACTGCTTCCGCCTCTTTCATCAAGGCATCGGGCGAACGAGCCACATGGGGTGTCAGTGCCCAGTACATGGACTATGGCAGTATGAAAGAGACGACGATAGACAACATTGAACAAGGTACTTTCTCTGCAAAAGACATTGCGGTAGCAGGTACCTTCGCCTATCTGCTGAGTGACCGTTGGAGCGGTGGTGTCACCCTGCGCTTCATCTCCTCGTCAATTGCCAGTTATAACTCCATCGGTATTGCCTCCGATTTAGGATTGAACTATTATGATGAGGAACGCGGATGGTCACTCTCTGCCGTGGCGAAGAACCTTGGTGGACAGGTGAAGGCTTATCAGGATGAATACGAGAAGATTCCTTTGGACTTGCTGGTGGGTGTCTCCAAACGACTGGCTGCCGCTCCCCTACGTTTCTCTGCCACCCTCTCACGTCTTAACCGCTGGGACACCAACTTCATCCAGCATGTCGCTTTAGGTGTTGATGTCTTCATCGGCGAGAACATCTATATTGCAGGAGGCTATAACTTCCGCCGTCGTGACGAGATGAAGGTCAGCGATGGTGAAGGCAGCAGCAGTCATGGAGCAGGTCTCTCTGTTGGTGCAGGACTGTCGCTCAAGCGTTTCAAACTCAATGTCGCTTATGCGAAATACCATGTTTCTGCCTCGTCCTTGCTGATTAACGCGACATACTCGTTATAACGAGATTTCGAATAAGAACAAAGAATATGAAAAAGATTACAATAGCAATTGACGGTCACTCTTCCTGTGGAAAGAGTACCATGGCGAAAGACCTTGCCCGTGAGGTAGGGTATGTTTATGTAGACACTGGCGCCATGTATCGTAGTGTCACTCTCTTTGCCCTCCGTAACGGACTCTTCACTGCTGATGGTATCAAGGAAGACGAGTTGCGTCGCCGTATACCCGAGATAAAGATCTCGTTTAAGTTCAATGCGGAGACTGGTCGTCCCGACACTTATCTGAATGGTGAACTTGTGGAAAAAGATATCCGCACGATGGAGGTCAGCAACCATGTCAGTCCCATCGCGACCCTTGGTTTCGTCCGTGAGGCGATGGTGGCACAACAACAGCAGATGGGCAAGGACAAGGGTGTCGTGATGGATGGTCGTGACATCGGTACCACTGTCTTCCCTAATGCCGAGTTGAAAGTTTATGTCACTGCCTCCGCCGAGGTACGTGCCCAGCGTCGTTATGACGAGTTGAAGGCTAAAGGCATGGAGGCCGACTATGAGGAGATCCTCAAGAATGTGCAAGAGCGTGACTATATCGACTCCCATCGTGAGGTATCCCCCTTACGCAAGGCAGATGACGCCATCGAACTTGACAACAGCAACATGACGATTGCCGAGCAGAAGCAATGGCTACTTGACAGGTTCAACGAGGCGGTAAAAAAATAAGGAAAACTATTGAATAAGTTTTGTGAACAAAGAGAAGTTAAGACATTATTACCTTCGTTTCTGCCGCTGGCAATAGGCAAGACCGCATTATGTCAATCGGCATCAGGACACCGCCCTGCATTGTCACAACTGCGGCACCCAGTTTACTGGCAACTTCTGTCCTCTCTGTGGTCAGCGTGCCGAGATAGGACGTGTAGGATGGAACTCCATCAAGGATAACATTGCCATCCTATGGGGGTTGGACTCCCGCTCATTCTTGTATACGCTTGTTCAGTTGATAGGGCGCCCGGGCTATCTGGTGCGTGACTACATCAGTGGTCACCGCCAAGTATCGTTCCCACCCATCAAAATGCTGGTTATCGTCTGTCTCTTCGTAGTTGCTTTCGAATGGGTCTTTAATCTGAGAAATGATGTCCTGGGTATTCAGTTCAATATTCCGAAGGTAGACGAAATCGTAGAATGGATCAATTCCCAGAAAAGTTGGGCGACACTGCTCCTTCAATCCTTCTATATCCTGCCTACGTGGCTGGTGTTCCGCTTTGCTCCAAGTTATCCCCACCATACACTGCCCGAGGGATTCTTCCTGCAGGTATTCCTGAGTGTCCAGAGTCTCCTGCTATCCTTTATTGGCTACTGGGGCCAAAATGCCGAACTCATTGTTTGGTTAGTCTACATGTATATTACCTACCGCCAACTCTTCGGCTATGGCTGGTGGGGAACGCTATGGCGATTGGCTGTCATGTTGCTATTAGCAATATTGGTGCTGATTATTGCGGTAGTGATTATAGGGACTATCTTTGATAATGAAGACAGAAGCGATAGGCTTATAGATATCCTGATTATATCTGCCGTCGCAGTCTTGTTGTCGTCAGTCATTCTCTATATTGTCCATCGCATCAACAAGCGCACTTACCATAACAACAAAGAAAAATTTATAAAGTAAAGGAGTGCCTTGCATCAATGATGAAGATGCCTTCCGTAGGGGTAGTCGGATAAGGGTGTTGGGGTATCAGTGCCGTCCTTCGAGGGGTAAAGAAGCATCCTTTCAACCGTTCGCCTATAGTCAAACAACTGAACGGCTCCAGCCAAACAACTGAACGCCTATAGCCGAAAGCAAACCGCTCAAAAAACAGTCGCTGTCTGGGTAGGGAGATGGTAGTGAGATGGTAGTGCGATTTTAAGGCAATCCCACTACCCACAATCTCTTTATTTATCGGCATTTCAGCCATTTGGGTAGTGCGATAGGGGGATTATTTCATCCTGTAGCAGGGTTGTAGCACCATTGTAGCAGGATAAATCCCAATCGTGCTACAGGCTCCGCCCTTTATTTATCGGCATTTCAACCACATTGTAGCAGGGATAGCAGGATTATTTTGTTTTTGTATTTAGAGATAGGAAAATGACAGACAATATAAATCTTATTGCCATAGTTTTTTAGTTTATTATCTTGTTATTTCATTATTTTTGTTTATCTTTGCAACATCAAATCTAAATATAGGGAATATGATGGATGCAAAAAAGGTTACATACGAAGAGGCTTTAGCCCGCTTTAAGCGTTCGCTTGAGATTAAGCACAAAGCAGAACGTCGTATGGCGGAAGAGTTCAAACAGATGGGACTAACAGGAACTATAGTTTCATTATGATAGAACTCCCTCTTGACCGCATTAATGCCCAATCGCCATATGAGGTATCCTATGCCCCAAATGGTGATTTTGTTTTTGCAACCAGTTTAGGAATCCATTATCTTATATCTTTTGAATCCGAAGAACCCGTTGGTGGATGTGCCACTTTTCAGTTTGTCATCCAGAAACTTGACCAACAACATTCGCCTCACGATGCGAAAGTTGAAAAAGTTATTCTTGCTATCCTCGAGGTATTCTTTACAGAGCATCTTGACGTATTGCTTTATATGTGTGATGATAGTGATGGGCGCGAGGCAAATCGTAATCGTTTGTTTTTGGCATGGTTCAAGAAACATGCTGCTCCAGAGCGTTTTACCATTCGCACTGCTAGTGCTATCGTTGAAGGTAGGGGCTTCTATGCTGCCATTATTGTAGAAAACAGAAATCCTTTGCTCGAAACCATCATAGAAGATTTCGAGATGACTGCTCAGGCGCTTACAACGGGAAAACCTTAATGAAGTTCCAGCAATCCTTCTGTGTATCGGCATTTCAGTCACATTGTAGCAGGGATGCAGGATTTTTGGTTTTTGTGTTAATTGTGGATCATTCAGAACCGTTCCCACGATTTTCAAATATATGTCATTGGGAATCTCCATCTTTCGATGTTTTTAAAATGAAAAGTATCAACAAAGGAATGGTAATAATGTATAATATTGACAGCATTAGAAACAATTTCAAATTGATAATATCCCATAACCACTCGGTAAGAATAAACAGAAACGGAGAAACTAGTAAAATCGCAACACCTATTCTTATTCTCATAATTCATTATTTCATTATCGCTTTCAGTTCGTTCCAATGCTTTCTTGCCTCTTCCTCGCCAAGTTTCATCATAAGTTCGCAATTGTCATGACCAAAACTCATGGCTGTAAAATCTGGCAATATGGGATGTATATGGATATTTATATCTTCCAAATTAATCAGGTATCTATTTGTGTCTGGTCGAGACAATGCCCAGTCTACTAGTCCCCCTATGCCTAAAGAGAATCCCAATGTTGATGTCTCTTCTTGTTTCAGATCTATTGCTATGACCACATTCGCTCCCATTGCCTTTACAACATCAACAGGAAGATTGTTTACCATACCACCATCAACGAGTTCTGTGTCATCCCATAGTACAGGCTCATACAATTCAGGAATAGACATTGAGGCTCTAACTGCTTTTACGATATCGCCACTTGACAGGTCTACTTCACTCAATGACCAACGCTCAGTAGCCACGCATCTGAAGGGAATTTTTGTGTCGCTGAATTGTTTCACTCCACGAGCATGAAATAGCGATTTCAATTTAGCATCTACTCTGTGATTTTCAAGAATGTCCTGCCACTCCTGTGAAAGAAATAGCACTTCCAATTCATTTAAAGAATACCCCGAAGCATATAGTCCTCCTATAATTGCACCAATACTCGTACCTGCAATATAATCTATTTTCACGCCAGACTCCTCAATTACCTTTAATGCTCCTATAGTCGCAGCGCCTTTGGCTCCGCCGCCACCAAGTACAAGTCCCACCTTCGAAGGTCTCGCATAGGAAACCGTCGTCAACATGATGGTAAGAACCAAAAGAAATTGTTTTAAGGATTTTATCATAAGACCCTCGTACTTAATCGTAATGAGGATGTGCCTATGTGGTACACCCTCATATACGTATTAATACTCATTATGGAATAATGGTCTTCTCACAAGGACCTTCCCAATGCCCTGAGGCTCGCATATCTGCTTCATACCATTTCCAAAATTTGATATTAATGCCTGAATCTGTCACGGAAATATCTGCTTTATAATCCACATTGGAATGGGTCTGCCGTCCAAAAAATGGAATATATTGTCCACGATAGGAGTGTTTACCTTTTACATGAATAACCTCATTAACTTCATCGGACTCAAGTGTCAACACTGACAAAGAGCCCTCAATGTACTGTTTTCCGCCAAAAGCACTTTCATAATAAGATTGGCAAAATTGGTCCAGTACGGCTCTAAACTGAGCTTTCGTTGATTGGGCATCAGCCATGCTACTCATAATAAGAAGCAATGTTACCATTAAGAATTTTACTTTTTTCATGTTTTGTTTGAATTTAAAGTTTAACATTAATATTACGATTTCATTTATAACCACAACACATAGTCTTGCCAGTCAGTAATCATGTGGAACACCAGCCCGATACCAACTGCACGGAGCCACCATGGTAAATGCAATTTCTCATAAGGCAAGAAGCACATTACGACATAGATTGCAATGGCAAAATAAGAATGAAGAGGATGAAATCCGATACTCATCCTGTTCGGATCGAAAATAGGATCTGCCAATAGGTGGTCCACGTCAACAATCATAGTTGCGAGCATTATCAGATATGCTTTTATACGATGTTCTTTTCTGAAAAAAAGTAGCGCAAAAACCACAGGGGCTATAAAATGTAGCCCATAATGTGTAATTGTTCTCCAAGGGAGAGATTCTAGCATTTCTTATAAGATAATACAAGAAAGGCGTGCAACCATTCTGTACTTGCCACCCAAAAGGTTACCGCCAAGCGACCTGTCATCAAAGCAAGAAGTGAATAGTTCACGCCATAGCGTGAACTTCAGCTTACTGAACTCTTGATAACAGCCGCAGGATTGGCATCCTTTGGGTGATTTTGTCTCTTAGAATATTGGCGGTATTCTTTGGGTGAGAACAAAAGCTAAAAGCTCATATATCAAAAAGTACGAACGGGAACGCAACACCAGTCTTTGGGTTATTGACTATTGTTTATTAGTTCCCTGTGGGAGCGCCTTGCTGAGCCTGACCATTCTCCCTAAAATTTAAATGTACTGTCTGTTTCTTATTCTGTTATTTAAGAATTAATAATATAATATCATTTGCAAAGATAGGAATTATTTCTGAAACTCCAAAGGATTCAAAGGAAAAAGTGAAGACCCTCTCCTAACCTCTCCCTGTTGAGGGGGAAGAAAAAGAAAACGAGGAAGCATTGTCGCTTCCTCGTTGAATATATGTATTTGCCTAATAACTCTTTCTTAGCCCATTGGAAACATCATTTTACTTTTGTTCGACATTATCGTCTTTCTCCCATTGCTCCCAATCGGTGTTAGCAAGATACTTTTTTATTTATACTTTCAAGCGAGCGTATCTTCAACAATACCGTCAGCGGAAGACATCATTGTTTCATTATTAATAACGGATGCCTCATCCATTTTGGAGAGTCTTTGGTGACCTCATCAAGATACTTGTAAGCCAGTTCTGGAAAACAATAGAGAATCCATGCAGGGATGTTATTGTCTTTATTCTCCAACATCACCTTCCGGACAAGTTCACGTTGTTGTTCTTCCATCTTTGCACGTATAGCACTCTCCTGAGCACGCGCTTCCTCCCACGCCTTAGGGTCTTCAGAGAAAACATCAATATGAAATGTGCCAGGTCCTGCACTCTGTATTGCTCTGACTGCGTTTTGCAAGCGTTGTGACATAGGGGAGCCCTCCACTTTACCATCCCATATATCGACTGTAATATGGTGATTGTCGGGAATGAGTACGAAGCCACCACGATCAGGTCTTTGTTTGTTGTCTAACAAACGAATAAAGTCATTCTTGTCCACTTTAACTGTCACAGAGAACTTCGCATCGTTGACAGGGATACGCTGTGCATTAGCCGTGTCTTTGTTGACAACCAGGTACAGTGTAGTCTGTGAACGCGACGTTGTACCGTCGATGGTCAGTTTCACTTTCTTCGCACACACACTCAGGGCTACCATTATGAGCGCTGAGAACATCATCATTCTTGAATTCATAGTCTTTTATTTATTATTTCGGTGACATCAAATTATCAATTGTGTCATTACGCTTGCGAGTATAGGGCTTCACCTTTCAGCAAGGCATCACGACATTGTTCCATCAACCATTTGGGGGTACTGGTAGCACCACAGATGCCTACCGTCTTAATACCTTTTAGCCATGAGGAGTCTATCTCGTCCGGTCCCTCAATGAGGTGAGTATTAGGATTCACGCGCAGACACTCGTTGAAGAGCACCTTTCCGTTACTGCTCTTCCGTCCGCAGACGAAGAGGATAAGGTCATGCTTTGTGGCGAAGTTGGAGATATTCGGCATACGATTTGCCACATTACGACAGATGGTATCGAAACTCTTAAACACGGCTGAGGGAGAGATATGCTGCTGGATGTACTCGATGATACGATGGAACTCATCGAGCGACTTCGTTGTCTGAGAATACAGATAGATGTCACGGGTAAAGTCGAGTTTCCTCACCTCCTCGAAACTTTCAATGACAATGGCTGCGGACTGCGTCTGTCCTACCAGTCCAAGGACCTCCGCATGACCTTTCTTTCCAAAGATGACGATTTGTCCATTACCTGCCTCATATTGCTTTTTGATTTTCCGCTGGAGTTGAAGAACCACAGGACAGGTGGCATCAATAATCTCAATATTGTTACGACGGGCAAGTTCATAGGTGGCAGGAGGCTCACCATGGGCACGCAACAACACCTTGACATCATGGAGTTTCCGCATCTCGTCATGGTTGATGGTGATAAGTCCCATCTGCCGCAGCCGGTCACACTCCATGCCATTATGTACGATATCACCCAGACAATAGAGTGTATTACCCTTTGCCAACTCTTCCTCTGCTTTCTGGATGGCTGTCGTCACTCCGAAGCAGAAACCACTACCGCTGTCAATCTCTATCTGTAGCATTTGTTTCTTTTCTAGATGATCTAGATCGTTCTAGATTTTCTAGATTTTCTAGATTATTATAATATTCGTCGAGCAGGCTCTGGGCTGCCGTGAAGGAGGTCTGTTCTCCTGCAAGGACGGTGCGTTCCGCCGCCTCTAACTTCTGCTGTATAATTGGGTTATTATAGAAGTTCATGCGCAAGTGCTCGTTGATCGTCTCGTACATCCAGTATTTCGACTGCTCATTACGACGATAGTCAAAATAGCCGTTCGCCTTCACAAAGTCGATATACTGATAGACCATGTCCCATATCTCCTTGATGCCGATGCCAAAGAAGCCACTATAACAAAGAACCTTGGGGAGCCAGCCACTCTCGGGCATGGGGAAGAAATGGAGGGCGTTACGGAAGTTAGTGGCAGCCATCTGACACTTGTCTACATTCTCACCATCACATTTATTGATGACGATACCGTCACTGATCTCCATGATACCTCGTTTGATACCCTGTAACTCGTCTCCTGTACCTGCCAGTTGGATGAGTAAAAAGAAGTCAACCATCGAATGGCATGCCGTCTCACTCTGTCCTACACCCACCGTCTCCACGAATATCTTGTCGAAACCAGCCGCCTCGCAAAGGATGATCGTCTCACGGGTCTTACGAGCCACACCACCCAAAGAGCCTGCCGTCGGACTAGGACGGATGAACGAGTCGGGATGAACAGAGAGTTTCTCCATACGCGTCTTATCCCCCAAGATACTGCCTTTCGAGCGTTCCGAACTGGGATCGATGGCAAGAACAGCAAGTTTTCCGCCTTTCTCTTTTAACACATGGATACCAAAGGCATCGATAGACGTTGACTTACCTGCGCCTGGCACACCACTGATTCCCACACGGATAGAGTTACCACTATAGGGCAGACATTTATTGATGACCTCCTGTGCCTTTGCCTGATGGGCAGGATTGACACTCTCCACCAAGGTCACTGCCTGAGAAAGGATGGTCACATCCCCTTTGACGATTCCCTCAACCATCTCCGCAGCAGTCATCTCATGACGCTTAAAACGCTTACGCTGCAGATAGGGGTTGATAATAGAAGGCTGCTCTACCCCACTATTCACTTGCAATCCTGCATATTCAGCACTATTCTCTGGATGTTCCATGGCATTTATTTCACATTAATGGTTATGACGACTTTCGATTGGTCGGGGTCGTTGGTAATCATCAGAATACGTGGTTTCGTACGTACATTCTTCAACACGTCACGCTGTGCCGTAATCTTTAACTTCGTTGACTCCCCTGTCTGGAGCGTACTCTTGCCTAATGATATCTGCAAGCCCTCCGTAAACATCTGCAACGAAGAGATCGTCAACGGTGTCCGACCCGTATTAGATATCTGTATCTCGTCTTTCTTCTTCGACTTACCATCAAAAACGATGTCTACCTGCTCTTTGGACAGGTACATCTTCGGCGCATACAGTTTCTGGGTAGCCGTCATCTTCGTAAACGAAGGCAATAAGACCGTAGACACTCCTATCAGATTATCCTTCGTCGCTTTGTCACCAGGATTAGCCGCAAGATAGATAGACTCCTGCGTTAATCCGTAATCGCTAACCTTGTTGGAATTGAGTGTCACACTGATCGTAGCGGAACGCCCAGGACGTATCTCCTCTGGTGCCACCGTTGCCGAGAGATAGGAAGGCAGGTGCATGAGATTAGGGCGCATCAGTCCTGTACCATTATTATAGACATGAATCTGAGCAATAGGCATCTCACCTTTATTCACATTATCAAACTCCAGTTCGTTCTTGTCAATGCGCATGTTACCCATCTCTATCGGATAGTCACCCGAGAAATCTTGATAACTCTCCGAGACAATACCTTTCATCCTGATATACACAGGTTTCTTAGTACCATTCGAGATGATAGCAGCCTGCTTGTCGAAATGCCCAAGCATCTTGGCATCGTAGGTCATCTTGATCTCGAATTTCTCACCCATGCCGATCACCTTTTTAGGATAGTCTACCGTCGTACAACTACAGTCTGGCTGTACCGACTCTATCGTCAAGCGTCGGATACTTTTGTTCTTAAACTCAAACACGGCAGTGACTGGTTGTTGGAAACCAGTCTTGCCTACATCAATGGTCGTCTTTGTCGCAATCAGTTTCTGTGCTGATACTGGCAGTATTGCCAGCATCAGCAAGGAAGTTATTATTGTTTTCTTATTCATATTCATTCATTTACTGTCAATGTCTCCGATTTCGCTGTGGCACGATACTCAGGAGAGTAGGCACACTGCACGGTACACGTACCTGTCTCATAGACACCGGCACGGTCAATATAATACTCTGTCTCCAGCACATGCTTACCTTTAGAGATACCATGGTAATAATAATTGGTGGAGAAATCTTTCGGTGAGCAATAGGCGCCATTGTGATAACCAGACAACTGACGTACCGGTTCCATGCAGGCAGCACGACGGTCAAACACCTGGACGAAGTCAAGGTCACGAGTTGAGGTAATCGTGATACGTACCTTCATACGGTCACCCACTTTAAGTGGAGCATTTAGTCTTTTGCCATTAGCCGTTAGCAACTCACGCTTCACGGAGATTCCACTCTGAGCATTCTCCACCTCTGCAGTCTTCTGCATGAACTGGGCATAGACAGCACCCCAGGAAGAACCTGTAGAGGTCTTTGTCGCTGTGAACTCCTTACCCTTCGGCTCATGGATTGCCGTCTTCACATAACCGATACCTGCTGTAGCCTTTGGCAATTCAATCGGTTGTTGATCGATGGCAAGGACTGTCGGTTCCTGAGCGGCAAGTAAGTCCACATGGTCGAAGAGGAAGGCATAGATCGCATTCACACTATTGATTGGAGTATCCCAAACCTGTGTGCGTTTCTCCTGCAGTAACCAACGGCGCATCTCGTCAATCGTCTTAACATCTGTAGAATCAACATATTTAATCGCCTCGATGGCAGCCACCTCAGTCGGTATCTTATAACTATACCATGAATAACCGGCACGTGGGGTGTCATAATAACGTCCCATCTCCTCTGTGAAGACAGTGTACTCCTTCAGGCTCTGCACATACTCCTTAGCGGTTTTCGTATCACCATGCTGTTGGAGAATGATGGCAGTCATCGCTTTCTCGTAGATGGTCTGTCGCTTAATATCCTTCTTCAGCAACGGCATCAGATAGTTCTTCGCATCCGCTGCCTTATCAGATAATTCACGTTGGGCAATCGCATTTGTATAGAGCCAGCGCAAAGCGGTGAATGACGGGAACGAAGGCTTGACACCCTTCTTCTCCCATTTCCTCATTTCCTTCACCATCTCGATGATCTCACCGTCCATATAGTTCATTGCCTTTGACAACATACGGTTCATATCTTTATTGCCATCCGTCATGACCTGCAGACGGCTCAACATCTCTGCGATACTCATCGTGATATAAGGACTACCAGGCATCTCGGGATACCACGTAAAGGCGCCGTCACTCTTCTGCAGTTTCTCCAATTTCTCCCATGCAGCAGCCAGACGGTTGCTGATCATATTCTCATCGAAGAAGTCGGCAAGACGTTGTTTCTGCTCCACCTCACGATCGGCATCATTCACCCAGGGTGTCTCTGCCAGGATGATATCCTTCAACTCCTGATTCTTCTCCAGATTACTATTCAAAGATGTCTCATTACCCATCATTCCCGAGCCATGCTCGCCTACCCGTAGCCTTTCACGTTTCCATTGCTCAAAGACACTCTTCGCTTTAGGCGTTTGTTTGAGAATGGTCTTGGCAAGCAGGTTGGAGTAATAAGACGCTGCCTGATCGATAGCACTGGTCTCGTATGGCTGTCCGAGAGTTGCTAAAGACTGCACCATCAGCCATGCGGGATTATTGGTATACTCCACGGTCAGTTTCTGTTGAGATGTACCAACAGGGAACAGTTTCGCCAAGTCTATTGCTTTTACACCTGGCTCATGCTGTGTGAACGGCACGGTCTTGGTCACCCGCTCCTTATCAGGGAGGATGGGCAGGTAATGTTGTTCACCATCCGAGAAGTCGGCACCCTTTGCCGTCATCCTGCAGATGAGCAATGAGTATTTCTCATCAGGCTGGTAACTGAAAGTGACATGTCCTGTCTTTCCTGCCTCCACGGCGAATGCCTGCTGGTCGGAGAAGACAACCTGCTCAGTCTCTGGGTCAAGCATCTCTATACGTGCTGTTCCCTGTTGTGCTTGCTCACTGATATTAAAGATACGAGCCGAGAACTGTGCCTTGTCACCCATACGGACAAAACGTGGCATATTGGGTTGTATCATCACATCCTTCTGGGCTATGGTCTCCCCTCCCAGACTACCTGTCTTCATATCCGTGGTATGGGCAACACCCATGAACTTCCATGTCGTCAGACTCTCGGGCAAAGTGAATGTGAGAGTCACACCGCCATCCTTGTCGGCAGTAAGTGCCGGATAGAAGAATGCGGTCTCCTGCATATTCTCACGCAACTGAACGGACTCTTCCTTTGATTCGTCCTTGTCATTCTCATCTTTTGCCTGGGTCTCTTCATTTTTGTTAGCCGCGCTATAGCCGACCACCACTTCTTTAGCCTTCAGCACTTCGCCTTTAGCCTCATCGTTACCCATCACGTCTACAGCATTCGCCATCATCATGGGTTCCTCCATCACCATTGCGTTGCCAACACTGGCTCTCATCAACGCTCTTCCACCTGCGTACCGTCTATTGTACGCCATATATCGAGCAGGATAGATACTATGGTCGAAATGACTGTAAAAGAAATCGGGAACACTTAACAAATTGGCATGTTGTGCACCATGGGTGCTCACACTACCAAAACGCATGACAGTCCATGAAGTATGAGTCTGAGGCACCCACAATTGAGGATAAAGACCCCAGTAATGAGAGGCAAGTTGGTCAAGGCTCTTATCATAAAGAACCGCCATCAACTGGGCTAGCACCGGTTTACCATCTTTGTCTTTGATACTTAGTCGCCACTCTTCCTGCTGTCCTGGCTTCAGTCGGTCACGGAACGTCTCCCACTTCAAACTCATATTTTTATCAGGAAGGGGACGACTGATCTGTGTCGTATGATGATAACTGATTCCGTTCTTCACCCAAGCAAAAGCAAGGGTCAATCCATTACCATATTCCTCTCGATAGGTAAATTTCTTATTCCACAAAGAACGGTTCTCACGGAGAACGCCTTCCTCCAGCACCTTACCGTCTGAAAGAATCTCATACGCAATATACAAGTCAGGATCAGAGGAACCAACCTGAACCGTGACAGGGGTCTTGTTATCTTTGAAAGAAGAACCACTGACATAGAACCAGTCGTTGGTCTCTATGGCAGGACGTTTGTCATCGAGGCTGAACACCACGAACTTCACATCCACAGAATCTCCCTCACATGCAGCCTCTATACGATGCTCACCGCTCTTCATACGATCACTAAGGATGGAGAGAGGGGTATTAGCCGCGCCTTTCTTCCACTCACCGCCATCCAGACGATAGCGGACGGTTCCACTAATCTCACTTCCTGCGGCATTACGACGATAGAAAGTAACTGGTCTTAACTCATCGACACGCATACGTTGTGATATATCACAAGTCAATGCTGTTGCTTTGGTTCCCAGAGGCATACTCTTTGTACCACTATGGGTTTCGCCTGCCTGATCGGTCACATTAGCCTCCACAACGAAGTTAAAGAACATCGGGAAACGTCTGTCATCCTCGGGCAATATCATCGGCATCCGCATATCAAAGGTACCATCTTCCTTCGTAGTGGTCTCACCTGTGAAGAGTTCCTCCGTATCAGTGCCATGACCATAATAGCCTGCTCCCCAATACCAAGAGTAACTCATCCACCAATAGGCGACACGACGACGCACGGTATACTGCACTTTCGCATCCTGTACCGGGACACCTGCATAACTTACCGCCTTACCTTGCACCGTAATAGTATCTCCTGCCTTATATGATTCCTTATACTCTGAGAAGGACAACTCGAAGGTTGGACGTTTATACTCCTCCACCTTGAAACTCTCAGAGGAGCCATTCAATCGAATAGAGAAATTACCGTTTTTCGATCCTGTTGGCAACGTAAAAGATGCTGAGCACTTACCAAAGGCATCCGTGACCAGTTCCTGTTCGGCAATCACCTTATAGTTGGCGTCACGCAATTGTGCCGTCACTTTCTTGTCAGCCACCACAAAAGACTCAATATAATTCTCCACCGCATAGATGACGGCTGCCATCTGAACGGTCTGCCCCGGTCGGTAAATGGCACGGTCAGTATAAATCTTGGTATACTCCCGTCTACTATCAGCATTATTGTAACTAAAATAGTCATTTGCACTGACAGACGGACAAGCAATATCACCATCCGTCGACACATAAATATTATGCCAAGTGCCCTTTGTAAAGGTATGAGCAGTCTCACCGTCAGCATTGGTGACCAGCGTCTTCTTATTCTCTTTATCACCATAAGAAGAGGACTCTACCCTCACCTTTGCACCTTTGACGGGTTTTCCCGTCTCAGCATCCACCACGATATAACGAACATTCGCCTTTTGTCTGCCAACGGCAAGAACGCGAAGATTGGTAACGTAATAGAGCAGACGAGCGACCTCGGTATGAGGAGCCGATGTGAACTCCAACAAATAGACACCATTCGGCAGACCTACTAAGGGGATAGAGTCCTCAAACTCCTCATACTCTTGGTATACGGGAAAAGTACGATGCTGGTAAGCCTCCTTCACCTCCAAAGCGTCTTCCATCATCTTTTCATAATCCTTTTTATAATGGATATTCACCCGATGGTTACCTGCCAGTTTGGTACGATAAACCTTCATAGAGAGTGAGGACAGATGACGCAGTTCCTTTAACTTAATCGTCTGTGCATGATGGGGCATTTGTACATAAGCAGGTACCTCTATGGAGAATTTAGAGGTCACCAACTCCGCCCTGTTATTCTTCAACTGAGCGATGCGCTTCCAGTTCCCCCACTTGGTTATTGCCATGTCCAGATAGGCAATCTGCTCCGCTGCTGTGGCAAACGTATGCTGCTGCATATAGTTATAACGCTCCAAGGCAACCTCACCAGCCTCATCCAAATCACCATATTTACTAATCAGAGAATCCAGACTGCGGATATAGGAACTCTCTTCGAGTTTCTCCGTATCCGATCCACGATGCTGCCTCAGCATTTCCAACGCTGTCATACAAGAGGCACGACGATTTCCCTCTTTCTCATAGTAATCGTGCATCCACTCCCAAGCCTCCATTTCCTGTCCGATAATATGTAGCAGGTCGTCATTATATATTTTACTGTCTTTCCGATTGATCACGAAAGGCTCATAAACAGCATTCTTCACCTTGCCTAACTCCTGAGGTGATGACAAGGCGATGGAACGATAGTTCGCACATCGCTCTTCCCAATCATCAGAAAAGGGTTGATTATCTTCATAAATAGAATAGAGCACTGTAGCGAAGACGGCACGCAAGACGACATCCTTCTCCTTCTGCATCAACTGGTCTAACCGCTGCACGGCAGGTTCCAACGAGTCGGGAGCCACCTCTGACTGCATACGGGCACGATAAAGAGCGGCTTTCAGGAACTGACCGTAAGCATTCTCTTTCTGCGCTTTCTTCTCTATGGTTGTCAAATGGGATATCGCTGTCTGGGGATGATCCTTGTCAACCGCGTCATTCACCTTCTTCCAAAGGCTTTTATAATCTTGTCCAAAAATCCACATAGGCATCAACATGATGATTGCAATAATGGTTAGAATCTTCTGTTTCATATCACATCTATTATTACTAATTATATGCAAAGATAGGGTAAATCTCTTGAACAACCAATTCCTTTAACGAGATTTAGGGATTCTTCGCAAGCGAAGCGTACTAAAGAAACGATTTCTTCGCAAGCGAAGCGTACTAAAGAAACGGTTACATAGAATAATTTCGATGATAAAGGATGGTCTGAACGACACCTCTTGTGGCAAGATAAAGCACCATCGACAACCATAAGCCATGATTCCCCATAGAGCCCATCAGTCCTATCACACCCACAAAGAACACTGCTGCCGCAATACAGGAGGAGAGCAGCATACCACGTGTTGCCGTAATACCGATGAAGATGCCGTCCCAGATGAATGCCGCCGCCCCTGCTACGGGGAGAAGGTAAGCCCACCAGACATAGTCCTGTGATGCCTCCACCACCTGCGGCTCATCCGTTAGTAGCCGAAGGAAGGGCATCCCACCTATTATATATATGGCGGAGAACAAAATGACCATCGCGACACCCCATCCAAACAACTGACGCACCACTTGTTGGTATGCCTCTCTGTTTCCTGCCCCCCAATACCTGCCACACAAAGCCTCTCCCGCATAGGCAAAACCGTCCATGAAATAGGAAAGGAAGAGGTAGAGTTGCATCAACAGGGTATTGACGGCAAGGATAACGGCACCCTGACGGGCTCCAGCGGAAGTGAAATAGAGATTGACGGCTACCAGGAACAAGGTACGCAGGAAGATATCACGGTTGACACGGAAGAACATCAGCCAGTCAGCAATCTTGTCTTTCCATAACGAGACTCGCCAGCGTAACAATCTGCGATAATAATGCCACCATAGTCCTATCGCCACGGCAAGTCCGGCATACTGGGCAATGAGTGTACCAAGGGCGACACCCTCCACCTTCATGCCGAGTCCATAGACCAGACAGAGCGAGGCGATAATGTTCACCACATTCTGCATAATAGAGATCAGCATGGGAATACGGGAGTTCTGCATCCCGATAAACCAGCCACTGAGGGAATAAAGTCCTAAGACGGCAGGGGAACCCCACACCACGATATCAAAATAGGAGGAGGCGAGTTGGCGCACATCGGTAGTCGGCTGGATAAACCACAGCATCATCTCCCGCAGGGGCACTTGTAAGATGATGACGGTAAGGGAGATAGCAAGAGACACCGCTATCGAACGCATCAGCACTTTCATCACCTCCGCCATGTCACGTCTGCCACGAGCCTGTGCAGTCATGCCGCTGGAGCCCATCCGAAGGAAAGCAAACACCCAGTAGACCAAGTTGAAGATCATAGAGCCGACAGCAATGGCACCAATATAGGCGGCATCACCCATGTGTCCGACAATGGCGGTATCGACCAGTCCCAACAGGGGTACAGTGATATTCGTCACGATAGCAGGAAGGGCTATCTGCAGGATTTGTTGGTCTCTCTGATTCATTTTCTTTGCAAAATTACGAATTTCTCAAGAAAAAACATTATCTTTGCCACAAAATACATACTAACTACATCATGGAACTGAAAAACAAGAAGTCTACATGGGCAGCACTTGCCACTATAGGAGTAACTGCGATTGCGGCAGGAACGACGGCTATCGTCAAGATCCGCCAGAAGAGAGCAGAGGCAAGAATACGTGCCGATGAGGAGAGACGGAAGGAGAAAGAGGCGCAGTCGCTCAAGTTGACACCTGAGCAGATGATGGTGTATAACGAGGCGGTCAGGAAGTTCATCACCCTCAACAACCGCATCTACGACTTGCGCTATTATCAAAAAGAGGTACAGCCGTTAATTCAGATGCTCGCTACGGGTAAGGCAATCAATGAGGACGAACTGTCTGGTATAGAGGAGGTGGACTTGCTTTGCCATGATATCCGCCAGTTTGTGAACCGTCAGTTACCGTTTATCAGCACCTGCATAGGGGTTATCAGTGAGGGTGACACCTATGAGGACTTCGTCCACGGACCTATCAACGGGAAGTTTGACAAGGAACTGGACCGTGAGGAAGACGGTCATGATGTCGCCGACGGAACACCTATCAAGCATGTGCTGAAGTTAGGCTATTTCTTCCCAGAGTCTTCCATCGCCACCCATCCTGTCAAATCTATCGTTACCGTATGATCAACCGTGAACTGTTAGCACCGAAGTCGATAGCGGTGGTCGGTGGCTCTAATAATGTCCACAAGCCAGGTGGTGCGATTGTCCGCAACCTCCTGCAAGGTGGTTATGAGGGTACACTGCGTATTGTCAACCCCAAGGAGAACGAGGTCCAGGGGGTGAAGGTTTTTCATGATGTCCGTGAACTGCCTCCCACAGAACTCGCCGTCCTTGTGATTCCCGCTAAACTCTGTCCTGACACGGTAGATATTCTTGCCAAGGAGAAAGACACCAAGGCTTTTATCATTATCTCTGCCGGGTTTGGTGAGGAGACGAAGGCTGGTGCGGAGATGGAGCAGCGTATCCTTGACACCTGTGAGCAATATGGGGCGGCACTGATCGGTCCGAACTGTATTGGACTGTTGAACCGCAACCATCACAGTGTGTTCACCCAGCCTATTCCCAAACTGCATCCCAAGGGGGTGGACTTTGTCAGTGGCTCTGGAGCCACGGCTGTATTTATCTTGGAGAGTGCCGTCATCAAGGGCTTGCAGTTCAATAGTGTCTGGTCTATCGGTAACGGCAAACAGATCGGCATCGAGGATGTGTTGCAATATATGGACGAGCACTTCAACCCGGATACGGACTCACTCGTCAAACTACTTTATATCGAGAATATCTCCAATCCTGACAAACTGCTCTATCATGCCAGCAGCCTCATCCGCAAAGGTTGCCGTATCGCCGCCATCAAGGCTGGCAGCAGTGAGAGCGGCAGTCGTGCAGCGTCGAGTCATACGGGTGCCATTGCCTCCAGCGACTCCGCCGTAGAGGCGTTGTTCCGTAAGGCGGGTATCGTGCGTTGTCATTCCAGAGAGGAACTGACCACCGTAGGGTGTATCTTCACCCTGCCCCCACTGACAGGCAAGCGCTTTGCCATTGTCACCCATGCCGGAGGTCCCGGTGTGATGCTGACGGATGCCTTGTCGAAAGGTGGACTGATTGTCCCCAAGTTGGAAGGGGAGGCTGCCGAGGAACTGAAAGGGAAGCTCTTCCCCGGTTCCAGTGTGGCGAATCCTATCGACATCCTTGCCACAGGCACCCCGGAGCAACTGGGATTAACAATAGACTATTGCGAGAAGCGTTTTGAGGATATCGATGCTATCGCCGTTATCTATGGCACACCGGGGCTGACGACTCTCTATCAGGCTTATGAGGTGTTGCACCAGAAGATTCTGGAATGCAAGAAACCTATCTTCCCCATCCTGCCCAGTCTGCACACCGCTGGTCCTGAGGTAGCGGAGTTCTTGGCGAAAGGACATGTCAATTTCTCTGACGAGGTGACGCTGGCGACAGCCCTCTCGCAGATCATGCAGACACCACCGCCTGCCCCACCAGAGGTGCAACTCTATGGCATAGACATTCCCCGTCTGCATAAAATTATAATGGGCATCGACCAGAACGGTTATCTTCCACCTCAGACCGTCCGTGAGATACTCTCCTGTGCCGGTATCCCCATGGTGCCGGAGTTGGTATCGGCTTCCAAAGAGGAACTGACTGCCTTCGCCCAGAAAGTGGGTTATCCTGTCGTGGCAAAGGTGGTAGGTCCTGTACACAAGAGTGACGTGGGTGGCGTGACGCTGAACATCCGTACTCCCGAGCATCTCGCCCTGGAGTATGACCGCATGATGAAGATTGAAGGTGCCACCGCTGTCATGGTGCAGAAAATGCTGAAGGGCACGGAGCTGTTCATCGGTGCGAAATACGAGGAGCGCTTCGGACATGTGGTGCTCTGCGGACTGGGCGGTATCTTCGTCGAGGTACTGAAAGACGTGCAGTCGGGTCTTGCCCCCCTCTCCGCCGCCGAGGCTTATTCCATGATTCACTCACTGAAGGGCTATAAGATCATCAAAGGTACACGAGGACAGAAGGGTATCAATGAGCAGAAATACGCCGAGATTATCGTGCGGCTCTCTACCCTGCTCCGCTTTGCCACTGAGATTAAGGAAATGGACATCAACCCGCTTCTTGCCGACGAGCAGGATGTGGTTGCCGTCGATGCCCGAATACTGATAGAGAAATAATATAAGGACAAATAAAACTATAACAGAACTATGATGGACAACAAACGCTATGGTCATTTTGACGACCAACATCGTGAGTATGTGATTACCGACCCGAAGACTCCGTGGCCCTGGATCAACTACTTAGGCAATGAGGATTTCTTCTCACTCATCTCTAACACCGCAGGTGGCTACTCTTTCTACAAAGACGCTAAGTTCCGCCGCATCACCCGTTATCGCTACAATAACGTACCGATGGATAATGGCGGACGCTATTTCTACATCAACGACAATGGTACTATCTGGAACCCTGGATGGAAACCTTGTAAGACTCCCCTTGACTTCTACGAGTGCCGTCATGGTATGAGTTATACTCGTGTGACGGGCAGAAAGAATGACGTGGAGGCAAGTGTATTGTTCTTCGTTCCACTGAAGACATGGGCTGAGGTACAGAAACTGACCCTCACCAACCAAGGCAAGGAGGTGAAGAAACTGAAACTCTTCTCTTTCGAGGAGTGGTGTCTGTGGAATGCCGCTACGGATATGGAGAACTTCCAGCGTAACTTCTCGACGGGTGAGGTGGAGATCGAGGGGTCGACCATCTATCATAAGACGGAGTATCGTGAGCGTCGCAACCACTATGCTTTCTATCATGTGAACACAGAGATACAGGGTTACGACACGGATCGTGAGACATTCGTGGGTCTCTATAACGAGTTTGCCAACCCTGACGCTGTCGTTGAGGGCAAGCCACGTAACAGTCATGCCCATGGCTGGAGTCCCATCGCCTCGCACTATATCGAGGTGGAGTTGCAACCCGGGGAGTCTCGTGACTTCGTCTTCCTGCTGGGCTATGTGGAGAACGAACAAGACAAGAAGTTCGCTGCCCCACAGGTCATCAACAAGGACAAGGCACACGCCACCATCGAGAAACTGAACACCACAGAGAAGGTGGACAAGGCGTTTGCCGAACTCTGTGACTATTGGGATAAACTGCTTAATATATATAATGTACGCACGGGAAATGACAAACTCGACCGTATGGTGAACATCTGGAACCAGTACCAGTGCATGGTGACCTTCAACTTCTCTCGCTCGGCATCGTTCTTCGAGAGCGGCATCGGTCGTGGCATGGGCTTCCGTGACTCTAACCAGGACCTCGTGGGCTTTGTCCACCAGATTCCGAGTCGTGCCCGTCAGCGTATCATCGACATCGCATCGACGCAGTTCCCCGATGGTGGTTGCTATCACCAGTACCAGCCATTGACCAAGCGTGGTAATAACGACATCGGTGGTGGTTTCAACGACGACCCCTGCTGGCTCATCTTCGGTACCGTTGCCTATATCAAGGAGACGGGCGACTTCTCGATTCTCGATGAAATGGTGCCTTTCGACAACCAGCCGGGCTCTGAGGTGACATTGTTCGAGCACCTGAAGGTCTCGATGGACCATGTCATCAAGAACCTCGGTCCGCATAAGTTACCACTCATCGGACGTGCTGACTGGAACGACTGTCTGAACCTCAACTGCTTCTCTTGGGACCCCAACGAGAGTTTCCAGACCACAGAGAACAAGAGTGAGGGCACAAAAGCAGAGTCGCTGATGATTGCAGGTCTCTTCGTCGTGACAGCGAAAGAGTATGTTGAACTTTGTCAAAAACTCTCTGAGAACTCAGAGAACTCAGAGTATTCCGAGGAGGCTAAGCGCATGCAACAGGCTATCAATGAGATGGTTGCAGCAGTAAAGAAAGACGGATGGGATGGCGAATGGTATCTCCGTGCCTACGACTTCTTCGGCAATAAGATCGGCTCTCACGAGTGCGACGAGGCGAAGATATTCATCGAGTCACAGGGCTGGTGTACGATGGCACAGATTGGTGCTGAGGACGGTATGGTGGCTAAGTCGCTCGACTCTTGTAAGAAATACTTGGAGTGCGAGCATGGCATGGTGCTCAACAACCCTGCCTTCACCAAGTATATCTATGAGTATGGTGAGATCTCATCCTATCCCGAGGGCTACAAGGAGAACGCTGGTATTTTCTGCCACAACAACCCATGGGTCATCATCGGTGAGACCCTTGCCGGTCGCGGTAACGACGCATGGTCACACTATGCGAAGATCCTCCCCTCTTACGTGGAGGAGAAATACCAGACACTGCATAAGGTGGAGCCATACGTCAACTGTCAGATGGTGGCTGGTAAGGATGCCGCCAAACCTGGTGAGGGTAAGAACTCGTGGTTGACGGGTACTGCCGCATGGATGTGGCTGACCGTCAGCCAGTATATCCTTGGTGTGAAACCACAGTACGACGGTTTACAGATTGATCCTTGTCTGCCTACGACTGCTAAGGAGTACACCATCCAGCGTAAGTTCCGTGATGCCGAGTACACCATCACCGTCAAGAACCCTGACGGCAAGGAGTCCGGTGTCAAGCAGATGGTCGTTGACGGCAAACCCGTCGAGGGTAACGTCATCCCCTACTCCGCTGGCAAGCATACCGTTGAGGTGACGATGTAACTTGCGTTGACGCTCGAAATCATTAGCATCGCTTGCCGACTTAGAGTCAGCATATCTGTTGACTTATAGTCAGCAACGACACAAAACGGCTGATAGAGTAAAAGTCTCCGATGCCTCCGCTCACAGTGAGCAATGCCTCCGATTAAAGATAGTAAAATCTCCCCTCTCAGAGAGGAAACGCTCCTATCTATGAGGGAAGGCATCCGCCACAGTGATCGGAGGCTTTTCTATCAGCAAAATCGCCTTTCCTTGTCACCGTTGCCACCTCGTTGTTACCGACAATCCCCTGATTATCAAATAGTTTTGCAAGGCGGCAACGGTGACAAGGTTTTAAAAACTTATAGTGCGCGCACGCGCGCGAGAGAAGGACAGAGTTTCTCGGTAACAAACCCACCGTTAGTCGGTAACAAACGACCAGTTTGTCGGTAGGAAACTATCCGGGTATGTCTTATCCACTCTTCTATAATCCCCCTCAACCCCTTCCAATATCACTTTTTCAACAAAAACCCACTATATTTTAAAAAAATATAGTAACTTTGCACCGAATATACCCAATTACGTAACAAAAAAATAACGCAATATGAAAAAGATTACCTTAGTATTATTTACGTTACTAACCTTGTTGCCCCTTGGTGCATGGGCGGATGAAACTGTTGACGGTATTATTTACAGCCTGGAAGGCTCTAATGCTACTGTAACTGGTTTTACAGATGGGACAAAATCATCCGTAACATCAATTATCATCCCTAATAGTATCACTATTGGTGAAGCCCCTGGTACAAATTATGATGTAACGGCAATTGCTGACGAGGCATTCAGTGGATATACTGATGTAGAGTCTATATCTATTGGAGAAAATGTCACCTCTATGGGCAATAACACCCTTGCCAACTGCAAAGAATTGCTAACGCTAACTATTAAGAATTCAACTTTATTTGAAAGCCTTAGCATAAACTTTGCCCAGACCCAGATTCCTTCAGGTCTCACAATAGTTTATAAAGGTCTTAGGTACAAACATTATGGAGAGTGGAGTGGCACCAACAACTATTTTGCAGTAGGAAACGGAGACAATGGAAAAGGATATGACCAAAGTACAGCAGATGGGAACTTGGTTGTTTTAGAGAAAATCTGCGATATTAATGTAACTACTATCGCAAATAATGCGTTCTACGGGGTTGGTGATAGTAAAACCATACAACTCCCTGCAAGTATTACGACTATCAGTAACACTTCCTTTGTCAATAACAAACTCAGTGCTTTCAGTATCGCTAATGCTAACACCAACTTTTCTGTAAATGGTGGGGTCCTCTTTTCAAAAGATGGAAAGGAACTAATTAGTTTCCCTACACAAAAAGGAAACACATACACTATTCCAAATGGTGTCACAACCATTGGAAAAGACGCATTCAACAATCACCGATTACTTACCAACATTACCATACCTGCCTCAGTAGAGGTCATAGAGCAAAGTGCTTTTCAATATGCAGGAAAGAATGGCGGTCTTTCTGTTACCTTTAATAGTGGAAGTAAGTTAACAACCATCGGGAAAAATGCTTTCTTCGAGAGCGGTCTCAGTTCTATCACTCTTCCAAATCAAGTCAAGACGATTGGCGAGCAAGCATTCCAAAAATGTACAGGACTCACAAGTATTAACTTACCAGCATCACTTACCTCTATCGGTGGAAGTGCTTTTAACGGGTGTAATGAACTCGCCACTTTAACTTTCGCAGATACGTATGAAGGATTAACGATAGGAAACAATGCTTTCTATAATTGCAAGTTGGTAAAAGACCTTTACCTCAAAGAGGGAATAACGACAATAGGCTCTGGGGCTTTTAGCCGTGACGAAGAAGGTTCCACGTCACTGTTGAAGAATCTATATCTCCCTACAACTGCTACATTCACCGATGCAAATGACATTGCCTATGCATCAACACATATCTATAGAAAAATTAGTATAGATTTTGGGACAGGAAACACATGGGCAACATACTATTCCTCTATGAACCTTGCACTCCCTGTTGATGATTCATCCAATAAGATTTTAAAGGCATATACCATTACTAATGTGAATGGAACAAGTATAGAGACCCAAGAATTAAATTATATCCATGCTAACAAGCCAATTCTTTTAGAGCGTGTCGGTAATGCAAGTCTGCCTGAGTATTATGAGATACCTAAAAACAACATCATTGACTTGGACAAGAATGTTGAGTTTAAGAACTATCTTGTTGGTACTGCAAATGGTATTTCCAACATCGCTACAATTCCTGGCGACAAATATGTATTAGACGGTGACAAGTTCGTAAAGGCGCATCAAGGATCCCTACCGGCTTTCCGTTGCTACTTAGTATTGAATAATGGCGACGGTGCTCAGCCGTCAACCATCTATCTTACGGACACAGGAAACAATACTTTCATCCATTTAGATGAAGGTAATCGTGTCAATTACACACTTGGTACCGCCAGCCTGTCGACTGATGGTGATAAGATGAAATTAACGGTTAGTCCTGAGAATAACTATTACGTCACTGCTGAGAATATCACCATCAAGCGTAATACCACAGCAAACAGTGCACGTGCTATGGCAATAGATGACACCACCATATCATTTACTGCCGATGATGCAAACGCAGATCCACATGGTACTACCACATATACCTTTACACCTATTGCAAATGCTGTATATGAGGTGACGATTGACTTCCAGAAACGTATTAATATCGCTGATGGAAACAATCATACAGTTTCCGCAAAGATCAAAGTTGGAGAAACCGTTAGCGATACTTACGAATTCAATGGCACCAAGTATAAGCCAGAGATTTCTGAAGTTGTCTGTGATGATGTCACTTTAACAAATGGCAAAGACTTCACGGTTAGTTACCCAACAGAAGAAGGTGCTAACACGAATGTTTCGACCACGGCTAAAGTGATCATCACTGGTAAGGGTAAATACATGAATGTTTTCAACAAGAACTTCACCATTACCCAACGCGACATTAGCAACGTCTCTGCCGTCATTCCTGAAAAGACTGAACCCTATACCTTCACCTATACAGGTAGTGACATTAAGCCAAGTCTAACGATTACAGATGTCATTAACTCTACAGATGTCATCAAGGAAAGTGATTATGACATCACCTATCAAGGTGCAAATTATATAGATGTTACTAATGAGACAAAAATCACTATTACAGGTAAGGGCAATTACAAAGGCATACGAAACATTTCTTTTGCTATTAAACAAAAGGAAATGACTGCTGAAGATATTACTATTAACTCTCAGTCTTTCACAGGATCTGCTGTTGAGCCCAAACCTACCATCAAGTATGGTGATATCACCCTTGTGGAAGGTACAGATTATGACATCATTTACAACAATAACATCTACGCTGGTGAGGCAACGGCTACCTTCACCTTCAAAGGCAACTATAAAGGTACCGTTGAGAAGACATTTATCATCTTGAATCACGACCAGGCTATCCATGTAGAGTTTGACAACCCTGACAACCAATGGACTACCTATTACTATAAGGAGAATCTCGCACTGCCTACTGATGGTAGTTTGGAGGCATACGTCATTACTGGTCGCAATGGTAAGGAAGTGAAGACACAAAAAGTGAACTTCATTCCAAAGAACACGCCAGTACTTTTGTATAGTACGAGTGGAAAGAAGGAATTCGACCTTACGACGGACTACAATGCCACGACAGATGTTACTCCTGCCAATATCTTCAAGGGAACTGAGGAAGGCGTGGACATCAAGACTATCAGCGGAACCACGTTCGTGCTGGTCAATGGCAAGTTCGTTCAGGCAGCAGAGGGCACACTTGCCGCCAACCGTTGCTACCTCGTCATTGCTGATGCCATCGACGGTGTCACCACACTGACGATTAACAAGGCTGGCAATGCGTTTATCTATCAAGAGGATGGCACTACAACTACGGCAAGCATTGGTACAGCAAGTACATCTGACCCTGAGAACGGCAAGGTGACACTGACCGTTAATCCAAAGTATGGCTATTACATAAATGGTACCGAGGACATCACTGTCATTAAGAACGCAAATGCTGTCAAAGGTCGTGCTATGCAAATTGACGGCGGTGGTGTAACGGTGACAGCAGGAAAGATAACGGAGAATGATGACAATAGTTCCACCTATTTGTTTACTTATCCTTCGGAGAACGATTGTCAGTATCAGATTATCGTCAACTTCCACAAGGCAACAAGTTTCCAAGAGTCAGGAAAGCAACCTACCATTAACTTTGCTCAGACCATCTATAATGGGCAAGAGCAAAAGACAAAGCCGACCATTATTCCCTATGGTGGGACAGAACCGTTAACTGAGGGTGTTGACTATATTCTCACATATTCAGATAACGATTACACGAAGGCTGCTGACAAGAAGAACGTAAAAGTGATCGGTATCCGCAAATATTTCAACGACCTTGCTAAAACGTTCAATATCGAGAAGCGTGACCTCTCCATGATTAAGCCAGTTGCCAAAGAGGGACAGCAATGGAAATCCGGACTGGACACCACTTCTCCTCAGGTATACTTCTCTGGTTCTGCCATGGAACTGAACTTTACGGATATCGTCAAGAATGCCCAGAACCAGAATCTGGATCTGCTCAAACAGAACGAGGAGATCACCGTTACTTATAGCAATAATACCGCTGTAGGCACTGCCACTGCTACTGTCAAGAGCAAAGGTGTTAACTACAAAGATGGTGAAAGGACAATCAACTTCGAAATCCTGCGAAAGCCGTTGACAAGTAATGATGTCACCATCAATGATATCCAAGACCAGTCATACACTGGTAATAAGATAGAGCCTACCCTTACCATCAAGTACAATAATGTCACATTGATGGAAGGAGCGGATAAGGACTATACCGTAACATACTCCAACAACACCAACGCTGGAGAGGCTACTGCGACTATTACTTTCCTTGGTAACTATTCGGGTACTATCACTAAGACATTTAAGATCACAGAAGCCGAAGAGACAGTTACAATCAACTTCGACAGTGCCAATGAATGGACAACCTATTACTCCGCTAAGAACCTGTCTCTGACAAATGAACTGGAGGCTTTCGTTGTCACTGGTATTGAAGGGGCAACGCTGAACACCGCATCTGTTGATTTCATTCCTCAGAGCACTCCTGTACTGTTGCATCGCAAGAGCGGAACGAATACGACATTTAATGTCATGACCTGGTCTACAAAGAGCCTTGACGCATCAATCACTCCTAATAGCATCTTCAAGGGCTCATTGGAAAGCACTGATATTTCTACCGCTGACGCAAACAATACTAAGTTTATCCTGCTCAACGGTCAGTTCGTTCAAGCAACAGAGGGGACATTAGGTGCTGGTCGCTGTTACATTACTTTAAGTACACCGCCCACTGGTGTCAATATCCTGACTATCGGTAATCCATCAGACGGAATCATCATCTTGGAGGAAGGAAATGTGCCTCAACAATCAAATGTAATTGGAACTGTCAACAAGGCTACAGGCAACGACAAAGCCACGCTGACCGTCAAGGCTAACAATGGCTGGTATGCGGAAGCCAAAGACATCACAGTCGTAAGAAGTGCCAAAGCAAATAAAGGACGTGCTCCACAAGTCGATGGCAATAACGTGACACTGACATCCGGGGAGATCACTACCAACGAAGACTACAGCACAACGTACCTCTTCACCTACCCATATTCATCAGACTACCAGTATCAGGTAACGGTGAACTTCCATAAGAGTACCAAACTGAATGAGGCAAAGCCGACCATTACACTCAATCCGACCAGTTACGAATACGACAAGTCGGAGAAGACTCCTGAGGTAACGGTCAAGATTGGAGAAGATGTTCTGACAAAGGATGTCGACTATGTCGTAAGTTATGAGAATAATGTCAACAAAGGAAGAGGTAAGGTCAACGTCAATGGTATTCGCAAATATGCCAATGGAACCTACAGCGAGTTCAATATCTCGCAACGTGACATTAAGGATGTAACTGTAGGGGCTATCGAAGCCCAAACATTCACGGGCAAGGAAATTACTCCTGAACTCACCATTACTGATGTAGTCAACGAGGAGGATATCATCACCACCGATGAATACTCTATTGAATATAAGCAAAACATCAATGCTGGTACGGCTACCGTCACCATCACCGGTAAAGACAACTATACTAATAGTAAGTCCATCACCTTCAACATCGTTCCTAAGACGATGACTGCTGAAAACATCAAGGATATTCCTCAGCAGACTTATACGGGTAATGAGGTAAAGCCTGCTCTCACTATCAGTTATCTTGATAATACGATTGTAGAAGAAACAGACTATGACGTAGAATACGTCAACAACGTCAATGCCGGAGAGGCTACGGCTAAAGTCACCTTCAAGGGTAACTACACCGGTGTGGTGGAGAAAAAGTTCATCATCGGGGATCACGGACAGACAGTATCTGTGAACTTCGAGAATCCAGACAACCGATGGACCACCTATTATTATAAGGAAAATGTCGCACTGCCTACTGACGGTAGTCTGAAGGCATACGTCGTTACTGGCTACAAGAACAAGGAAGTGCAGACAGAAGAAGTGAACTTCATTCCCAAGAACACACCAGTACTGCTCTACAGCGAGAGTGGAGAGAAAAACTTCAATCTTACGACGAACTACAGCGCTACGACAGATGTTACACCTGCCAATATCTTCAAGGGAACAGAGGAAGGCGTGGACATCAAGACCATCAGCGGAACCACATTCGTGCTGGTCAATGGTAAGTTCGTTCTTGCCGCAGAGGGTACCCTCGCCGCCAACCGCTGCTACCTCGTCATCAGTGATGAAGAGGCTAAGAAGATGGGTGTCAGTGAACTGACCATTAAGAGTTCTGGTAATGAGATTATCTATCAGGAGAATGGCAAGACCAATAACTCTATCGGTACCGCAAGCACTACTGTAAAAGACGGAACGGTGACATTGACCGTTAAGCCCAAGAAAGGATACTATATCAATGGTACCGAGGACATCACTGTCATCAAGAACGCTCATGCAGAATCCGCACGTGCTCAGAAGATTGATGACGGAAAGGTAACTGTTAAGGCTGGAAAGATTACTGACAAAGAAGACCTTACCACAACGTATGAGTTCACTTACCAGTCAGAGAAGAATTGCCAGTATCAGATTACCGTCAACTTCCACAAGGCAACGAATATCCAGGAGTCAGGCAAACAGCCTACCTTCAACTTTAAGGATATCGTCTATAACGGACAGGAGCAGAAAGTAGAGCCTACTGTTACGACATTTGACGGACAAACGACATTGAAGAAGAATGTAGACTATGTTCTCTCCTATCCTGATGACGATTACATCAATGCAGGAACAGGAAAGAAAGTCACTGTCACCGGTATTCGCAAGTATGTCAACGAACTGACTCCTACCTTTGAGATCAAGAAACGTAACGTCAGTGAACTGACGATCAGTGGCAAGGATGGTCAGACATGGATTGAGGGACATACTCCTGCTGACGAAAAGCCTCAGGTAGTATTCACTGGTTCTGACATCGAACTGAATATTACTGATGTAGTAAATGCTGCTGGTGAAACAAAGAGCATTCTCGCTGACAAGGACATCACCGTTTCCTATAGCAATAACCAGAATAAAGGAAATGCCACTGTCACTATCACAAGTAAGAAAGACGGTAGCAACTATACAGGAAGCAGAACACTCGGATTTGAGATTGTTGCCAAGACAATGACTGCCGAGGATATCACAGATATAGACGACCAGCCGTATACTGGCAAGGAGATCACACCTGACCTCACCATTAAGTATGGCGACATCACTTTGGTGAAAGGAACAGACTATGAGGTTAACTACTCTGACAACACAAATGCTGGAGTGGCTACCGCTATCGTTAACTTCAAGGGCAACTACGCTGGCGAGAATGTCAAGAAGACATTCAATATCTCAGAAACGGTAGAGTCGCTCACTATCAGTTTCGACAGCGACAATGAATGGACGACTTACTATGCTACCAAGAACCTGTCACTGGACGATGCTATAAAAGCATACGTTGTGACTGGTATTAGCGATGTGAAAGTAAAAGCAACGGAAGTGGACTTCATCCCCAAGAACACACCTGTATTACTGCACCGAATCAGTGGTTCTGAAAAAGAGTTCACTGTTAATACTTGCTCTAACAAGAAACTCCAAGAGAGCATTCATCCATCACCGCTCTTCCAAGGAACAGATAAGGGACAGGACATCGCCACCATCAGCGGAACGAAGTTCGTTCTGGTCAATGGCAAGTTCGTACAGACTGCGAATGGAGAACTCGCTGCTAACCGCTGCTATCTTGTCGTGACAGAACCCATCGAGGGAGTCAACGAACTGGCTATTGAAAGCAATGGCAGCGTCAAAGAGATCATCTATCAGGAAGACGGAAAGAAAACTACTGTCTCAATCGGTAGCGCCATCCCATTTGCTCCCGAAAATGGAAAAGTAAAACTGGCTGTCAAGCCGAATAAGGGATACTATGTAGAAGCGGAAGACGACATCAGTATTGCCCGCTATGTTGAAGCAGAGACAGCACGTGCACAAAGTGTCGACATACCACAAATCGACCATTTGACAGTAAAACTTGATAGTATCAAAGAAGACGAGAAACATTTGTCTACTTACTACTACTCTTATGAGTACAATGCGGCTTATCAGTATCAGATTACCGTCAACTTCCACAAGGCTATAAGTATTACAGAAAGCGGCAAACATCCTAAGATTACTTTTGCTGAGACCGTCTATAACGGACTGGAGCAGAAAGTAGAGCCTACTGTTACGACATTTGACGGACAAACGACATTGAAGAAGGATATTGACTATGTACTCTCCTATCCTGGTGACGACTACATCAATGCAGGAACAGGAAAGAAAGTCACTGTCACTGGTATTCGCAAGTATGTCAACGAACTGTCTCAGAATTCGTTTGAGATCAAGCCACGTAATATCAGTGAACTGACTATCAGTGGTCAGGAAGGTCAAGCATGGATTGAAGGACATACTCCTGCGGATGCTACTCCTCAGATTGTCTATACCAGCAAGGCTATTGAACTGAATGTCTCTGACGACATTGAAGTAGAAGGTGCCAAGAAGAGTATCATCACTGAGAATGATATCACAGTTACCTACAGTAATAACCTGAATGCAGGAACTGCGACTGTCACCATTAAGAACAAACAAGGTGGTAATTACACAGGTGAGAGAGTATTCAATTTCGAGATTGTCGCCATGATGATGACCGCTGACAAGATTGATGCTATTCCCGATCAGCATTATACTGGTAAGGCAATCACCCCAGACATCACCGTCAAGAATGGTGCTATTACACTGGTGAAAGGAACGGACTACGAGGTGGATTACTCCAACAACACTGATGCTGGAGAGGCTACCGCCATCGTTAACTTCAAGGGCAACTACGCTGGCGAGAATGTCAAGAAGACATTCAAGATTTTAGAAGTTGAAGAGGAACATACCATTAACTTCGACAACAAGAATGAATGGACGACCTACTATTACGACAAGAACCTGTCACTGCCTGAGGAGGTAGAGGCTTTCGTAGTCACAGGCATTGAGGGTGCAACACTGAATACTGCACCTGTAGACTTTATCCCTCAGAACACTCCTGTACTGCTGCGTCGCATGAGTGGAACGAATACTACATTCAGTGTCAAGACCTGCTCGACCAAGCGTCTTGATGAATCGACCATTCCTAACACCGATCTCTTTAAAGGATCGTTGGAGGGTATTGCAAATATCAAGACCGTTGACACTGACAAGGCTAAGTTCGTCCTGCTGAACAACGAATTTGTGCAGACAACCGAGGGAGCCTTGGGTGCTAACCGATGCTACCTTGCTGTAAGCACACCTGCCGAGGGCATTAACACCCTGACTATCGGTAATCCAACTATGGACATCGTCATTCTGGAAGATAATGCTACACCGCAACAGGCAAACATCATCGGAAAAGCCAGCAAGTCAACCAACGGAACGACCACCACGCTGACCGTCACGGCAAACAATGGCTGGTATGTAGAAGCCAATGATATCACGGTCGTACGAAGCACTAACGCAGAGAAGGGACGTGCTCCTCAGGTTGGTGGTGAGAATATAAAGGTGAACGCAGGTAAGAGGACGGACCACGAGGACTACACCACAACATACCTCTTCACCTATCCTTATTCCTCTGACTATACCTATCAGGTAAAGGTTAACTTCCATAAGAGTACGAGACTGAATGAGGCTAAGCCGACCATTACGCTGAACCCGACAAGTTTCGAATACGACAATTCAGAGAAGAAACCATCTGTAACAGTTAAGATTGGTGATGTTACGTTGAAGGAGAACGAAGACTATGTGATTAGTTACGAGAACAATATCCTGCCAAGTACAGAAGTCAAAGGAAATGTTCTTATCAACGGTATCCGTAAATATGCCACACAGGTCAATAAGAACTTCGACATCAACAGACGTGACATCAACAAGGCTGTCATCGAGGGTATCGAGAAGACAACTCTGACCTATACTGGCAATGAAGTCGAGTGGAAGATTAAAGACCTCGTGAAGAATGAGAACATCATCAAAGAAGATGACTACACCTTCACCTGCTCTAAGGAGGTAATTAAAGATGCTGGAGAGTACACCATCACTCTTGAGGGAAATAATAACTACCAAGGCAAGAAAGAGGTGACCTTCACCATTCAACCTAAGAACCTCACTGGAAAAGCCGTCATTGATCCTATTGAGGCTATTAATGAGAATGGTAGTCCTATCACTCCTGCCCTTACAATCAGGGACGGTGCTATCACGTTGAACCCGGAAACAGATTATGACGTGACCTACACGAACAATGTAGAGGATGGAAAGGCTACTGCCACCATCACCTTCAAGGGCAACTATACTGGCAAGGCAGAGACGAACTTCACCATCAACCATGTCGCCAAAGATGTTCCTCTGAACATCACATTTGACAAGGATAATGAGTGGACGACCTTCTTCTATACTAATAACATTATTGTACCAGACGGACTAAAGGCATACATCATCATCGGTCTCAATGGTAAGGATATTACTCCTAAGGAGGTAGACTTTATCCCAGAAAACGTTCCTGTCCTGCTGTATCGTGAGGATAAGAGCAAGAGTGATGCCTTCATAGGAAAGACAATGCCTTCAGACACCAAACTAAGTGAGAATATCAAGCCTGACAGCAGATTCTGTGGAACACTTGAAAGCATTGACATCAAGACGATCAGTGGCAACAAGTTTGTGCTGCTCGACAATATGTTTGTACAGGCTGTCGAAGGTACGCTGGCTGCTAACCATTGCTATATCAATGCCACTATCAGCGACGTTGCAGAACTGGCAATCGGAAAAGCGATTGATGCACGTATCTATCTGGAGGAAGGCAATCCAAGTACTGCTGGTGGTATTGCGGAGACCTCAACACCTGATGAGAATGGATTGATTACGCTGACGATCAAACCTAACCCCAACTTCTATGCTGAGGCGAAAGACATTAAGGTTGTAAGCAGTGCCAGTGCGAACGACGCTCGCGCTCCGCAAATCGACGGTAGCCATGTAGAACTGACACCTGTCGACGAGACGGCAGACCCAAGTGGCGAGACCCAATACACCTATAAGTATTCTGAGGGATACCACTACCAGATTACGGTTAACTTCCATAAGTGTGTCAACTTCACTAACAAAGAGACGCGACCCACTGTCAGCATTACGGAGACCAGTTTCGTATATAACGGTACTGAGAGAAAACCGATACCTACGGTAATCTACAACGGAGTTCCTCTTATTGAGAATACTGACTATGCGGTCATTTACCAAAACAACTTCAATGCTGGAGGAGCCAGTGTAGTTATTAAGGGTAAAGGGCACTATTCCGGTGAGTTCATTGGTGCAACGTTTAACATCACTAAACGCTCTATCAATAGCGATAACGTGAAAGTAGAGTTCAAGCAGAATTCGATCACCTACACCGGAAGCCCAATTAAACCTGAGTTTACCGTCACTGAGACTATCACGGTTGGTGAGGAGACTATCAATATCATCACAACCGATGATTATGAAATTGCTGAATGGGACAACAATACTATTGCAAGCACCAGTGAAAAGAAAGCAAAACTGGCACTGCATGGTATCAGAAACTACGACGACTTTAAGGATGTGTACTTCGAGATTCAGCCTAAGAGACTCTACAAATCAAATATTAAGGCAATAGATAATCAGGAGTATACAGGTAGTCCTATCCAACCAGAACTTACTATCATGGATGGTGAATACACCTTAACGTCTGACGACTATGATGTGAAATATTCGAATAACATCTATGAGGGAACTGCTTACGTAGATGTCACTTTCAAGGGCAACTATATGGGTAAGGTTCAGACTACTTTCGATATCTTGTACAGATCCCTGAAGCGAGAGATAGACATTACCTTCGAGGGCAGTAACCAATGGACGACGTTCTACTGGAATGAGAACCTTGACATCGAGGGACAAGGACTGACTGCTTACGTCGTAACAGGACATGAGCAAGGCAGTACGAAACTGATTACCGAAGAGGTTAACTTCATACCAAAGAACACAGGAGTGCTGCTGTACCGCACTAACACTGCCAATGCTGGTCCTTTCTATGGTATGACGATGCCTACAAACACCAAACTGGAGGGTGTCACACCTGACAGGAATTTGTTCGTGGGTAGCATGGACAGTAAGGATCTGGCGGATGTCAAAGGGGTGAAGTTCATCCTTGTGAATGATCAGTTTGTGCAGACAACCGAAGGTATGCTTGCCGCTCATCGCTGCTATGCAAACTTCGGTGACGGCAAGGGCATTGAGGGTATCAGCAACATCGAAACAGACAAGGATTTAGATGCTATTATCTATAAGGAGGAAGGCGAAGACCGCAAAGCAGGTTCTATCGGTACAGTAACCCTCTCTGAACCACAAAACGGAAGGAAGACTTTGACCGTTGAGCCAAAACCCGGTTTCTATGCTGAACCTGAAAACATCACCATCATACGTAGCGTCGATGGTACAACTGCTCGTGCGGCACAAGTTCCTTCTGTTGAGGATAAGGTCGTAGTAACGGCAACGAATCCGTCTGCTAACCCAAGTAAGAAGACCACTTACACATTCCCCTATGAGGAGGGTTACCACTACCAGATTATTGTCGACTTCCAGAAGTGTGCTGACTTCACGAAGGGAGTAACTATTACTCTTGGCAATCAGACATTCGAATATGATGGTAATGAGAAAAAGCCTACAGTGACCGCTGTATATATCAAAGACAACAATGGTAGAAACATCAAACTTAAGAGTAATTACTATACCATCAGTTACGCTAACAATATCAATGCTGGCGGTGCTGCCCGTGTGATTGTCGAAGGAAACTGGTATTACTATGGTGCGAATGGTGTAAACTTCAATATCAGTCAACGTGACATCAGTAAAGCGAAGATTGAGGTAAATATCCCCACACAGATATACACAGGTAAACCTATTGAGATTGATCCTAAGTATATTGTTGTCAGCGATATGGTTACTATTAACGGAAAACAGAAGAACATCATTACCGAAAACGACTACGAACTCGTTTATTCGAATAATGTAGAAGCCGGTACCGCCAAGGTTACTATCATGCCTACAAAGATTAACTATAACGGTCATGGCAGGGAGTACACCTTCAACATCATTATGCCAATAAAGGGTGATGCCAACCGTGACGGACTGGTGAACGTTACTGACATCGTGGAGATAGTAAACTACATCTTAGGCAGACCTACTTCAAGATTCTATTTCGAGGGTGCTGACGTGAATGAAGACGGGTTAGTCAATGTAACTGATATTGTTCTTGTAGTGAATATCATCCTTAACGGCGACAATTCTGTCGCTACCCGTGAAGCCATTGACGAGGCTCTTGCGGATATATGGGATGAATATGTCACAGCCATCAACAACATCAAACAGGAAGAGACGGTGGATGTCTTCGACCTTAAAGGAAGGAAAGTACGCGCCAATGCTACTGACCTCAAGGGACTACCTCAGGGCGTTTATATTGTACGTGACAAGAAGATGAATACCAAGAAAGTGTTTGTCAAGTAAGATACTTGTCACGAGCATCCAAGACCGACAGAATGACATCCTAATCCGTCATTCTGTCGGTTTTTCGTATCGGGCACAGAGTTTGTCCCTCATTAATCAGAAACATATAAAAGAATAGGAGGACAAAACTATGACATTTGACAAATTCACTATCAAGGCGCAGGAAGCAGTGCAAGAGGCTGTGAATACTGCGCAGCGTAATGGTCAGCAGACCATAGAGCCGACACACTTGCTGGCTGGTGTGATGGCAAAGGCAAAAGATGTCGTGAACTTTCTGTTTCAGAAACTCGGCGTCAACGGTCAGCAGATAGAAATGCTCGTCGGACAGGAGTTGCAACACCTGCCCCGTGTACAGGGTGGCGAACCCTATCTGTCGAGCGACAGTAATAAGGTATTGCTCAAAGCACAGGACAATGCCCAGAAGATGGGTGACGAGTTCGTGAGTGTGGAGCCTATCCTACTCGCTCTGTTGACGGATGGTGCCACGGCTGGTCGTATCCTGAAGGATGCCGGTATCACGGAGAAAGACCTGCGTGCCGCCATCCATGAGTTGCGACAGGGACAGAAGGTGCAGTCGCAGTCGGCTGACGACAACTACCAGTCACTGGAGAAATATGCCAAGAACCTCGTAGACCTTGCCCGTCAGGGAAAACTCGACCCCGTCATCGGACGTGATGACGAGATTCGTAGGGTACTGCAAATTCTCTCCCGTCGTACAAAGAACAACCCTATCTTAATTGGTGAGCCTGGTACGGGTAAGACCGCCATCGTTGAGGGACTTGCCCAGCGTATCGTCCGTGGGGATGTGCCGGAGAACCTGAAAGACAAGCAACTCTTCTCCCTCGATATGGGTGCACTGGTGGCTGGTGCGAAATACAAAGGTGAGTTCGAGGAGCGTCTGAAGTCCGTCATCAATGAGGTGACGAAGAGCGAGGGACGTATCATCCTCTTCATCGATGAGATTCACACACTGGTAGGTGCTGGCGGTGGTGAGGGTGCCATGGATGCCGCTAACATCCTGAAACCAGCGTTGGCTCGTGGTGAGTTACGTTCTATCGGTGCCACTACACTCAACGAATACCAGAAGTATTTCGAGAAAGACAAGGCATTGGAGCGCCGATTCCAGACCGTCATGGTGGATGAGCCTGACGAGTTGAGTGCCATCTCCATCCTGCGTGGTCTGAAAGAGCGGTACGAGAACCACCATAAGGTACGTATCCAGGATGATGCCTGTATCGCTGCCGTCCAACTCTCCGAGCGTTATATCTCCGAGCGGTTCCTCCCTGACAAGGCGATCGACCTGATGGACGAGGCTGCCGCTAAGTTGAGGATGGAGCGTGACAGTGTACCAGAGGAACTGGATGAGATTACCCGTAGACTTGCCCAGTTGGAGATTGAGCGGGAGGCTATCAAACGGGAAGGTGATGAGCCGAAGATTGCCCAGTTGGACAAGGATATCGCAGAACTCCGCGAGCAGGAGCAACAGTATCGTGCCAAATGGGAAGGTGAACGCCAGTTGGTTAATAAAATCCAGCAGGACAAGCAGGAGATGGAGCATCTCAAATACGAGGCGGAACGTGCCGAGCGTGAGGGAGACTATGGCAAAGTCGCTGAGATACGCTACTCGAAACTAAAGGCTTTGGAAGACGACATCAAGAACATCCAGCAACAACTTGCCAACGCACAGGACGGTAATGCCATGGTGCGTGAGGAGGTCACCGCTGACGATATCGCCGAGGTCGTCAGCCGTTGGACGGGAATCCCTGTCACCCGTATGATGCAGAGTGAGCGTGAGAAACTGCTCCACTTGGAGGAGGAACTGCACAAGCGGGTCATCGGACAAGACGAGGCGATCATCGCTGTCAGCGATGCCGTTCGTCGTAGCCGTGCAGGACTGCAAGACCCGAAACGTCCTATCGCCTCGTTTATCTTCCTCGGTACGACGGGTGTCGGTAAGACGGAACTTGCCAAGGCTCTTGCCGAGTACCTGTTCAACGACGAGACGATGATGACCCGTATTGATATGAGTGAGTATCAGGAGAAGCATACCGTTAGTAGACTGATTGGCGCACCTCCGGGCTATGTCGGCTATGATGAGGGAGGACAGTTGACGGAGGCTGTGCGTCGTAAGCCCTACTCTGTCGTCCTGTTCGACGAGATAGAGAAGGCACACCCTGACGTGTTCAATATCCTGCTGCAAGTGTTGGATGACGGACGGTTAACCGACAACAAAGGACGTACCGCCAACTTCAAGAACACCATCATCATCATGACCTCGAACGCTACCCGTGAGCAACTGAGGATGACGATGCGTCCGGAGTTCCTGAACCGTATCGACGAGATCATCACCTTCCAGCAACTGACACAGGAGCAGATAGCCGATGTGGTACGCTTGCAGATGAAGAGGGTAACGGACATGCTGGAGCCACAGGGTATCCAACTGCAGACAACCGATGCCGCTATCAAGTATCTTGCCCAAGAGGGTTATGACCCCGACTTTGGCGCACGTCCTGTCAAACGAGCCATCCAACACCTGGTGCTCAACGACCTGTCGCGTAAGATCCTTGCCGACGAGGTAGACCGCTCGAAACCGATTATCATCGATGAGTTCGGGGAAGGATTGGTATTCAGGAACTAAAAAGAAAAGTGATGAAGTTTAATGCTTCATCACTTTTTTGATTTCTCCTTGCGCGTTCCTTATTATATATATAGGACCGAGGTCGAAGAGAATCTTGGGTTGTCCCAAGACTTTCTTCTCGAAGAGTCCCGTTGCCCCTCCCATGAAGTCGAACGAGGCGAGTCCGTCCGTGATAGTGATATTCGTCAACGGCTTGTTCATCAGTGTCCCACCATCCAAATTAGTATTATGCAAGGATGCAGCAGGCTTCGACTCATTCGTCAACTGGTTGTTCTCTCCATAAGGATAAGCCCAGCCCTTGGCGTTTGTATCATTATAATACGAAAGATTGTTGGCTGGGATAATGGAATATCTGACAGAGCCAGAGGTATTGGGATAGGTATCCCACGCTTTCTGGTCATAGTCGATATGGAACACCACCACCCCACTGCCGGGCAACGCCTGGTCCCATATTGACGGTTGACGATTCTCTATAATATAATACTCATCCCACCAACCGTCATTATGAATAATATAGGCTTGCGATTCATCCATATTGCTAATCGAAGCCGCATCGGTCAACTCTATAGGAGTTGACCATCCCACCAACATTTTCTCATGGGCGGAATAGTTGGGAGGACAAAATCCCTTTTCGTTATTATTCCCATAATCCATCAGGTCCCAACGTCCCACATATTTCGTACCACCATAATAGAAATCGGGCAATCCGAAGCAATGGCTGTACTCATGGCAGATAGTACCAAAAGAACTATAGGTGTTGTCCAGATAGATTTCCTGCACACAACAATAACAGTCAACCCAATAACTCCTGCCTCCACTCGTCACTTCAAGGGCTTCACCATCTTCATGCTCACTAAGCCACCATTGGTGCGGCCAGATGGTGTTAGAGCCACCTCCAGCATTCTGTCCCTGACCAGCAAAGATGATAAGTACCTGATTGACTTCATCATCACCATCCCAGTCATACTGGCTCCAGTCGACACCGCTTTTCTGTAACGCTTCCACCAAATCAGCGACCAGATACTTGGAGTTATCATCTTCTGTAGCAGTACTACGATACTTTATCATGGACTCATTAAGTTCCACATGATACAAGTCGAATGTGAGATTCAACTGACCGCCACTCTGGTCGTAGAAATAATCATGCACGGAACCATGATAGGAGCCTTCAGAATATCCTGGTTGGTTAAATATCTTATCCCACGTTGGTAATGGGTCTGTCTCACTGAACGACAGGTCGTTAAACGAGACCAGAATCACCAACTGGCGGCGGTCACCGATATAAGGACTCACGCTACCGGCACTACGCATCGAGCGATTCAGCGCTTTTGGCGCCTTGCCATTCGGACGACAGTTGCGAACACGAATACCGTCCTCTGCTGTTGCCGTCAGGAAGACGAGCAACAGCAGAAGGATAGTAAATATATTGCGTTTATTTAGCATTCGGACACCAGGGTTTGAGTTGTTTGAAGAAATCATTGCCCTTATCATCTACCAATATGAAAGCAGGGAAGTCCTCTACCTCAATCTTCCAGATAGCCTCCATACCAAGTTCTGGATACTCCACGCACTCGATACTCTTGATAGAACTCTGAGAGAGTACGGCAGCGACACCACCGATTGAACCCAGATAGAAACCACCGTGCTTCTGACAAGCATCCGTAACCACCTGACTACGGTTACCCTTGGCTATCATTACCAATGAAGCACCATGATCCTGGAACTCATCGACGTAAGGATCCATACGGTTTGCCGTCGTTGGTCCCATCGAACCACAAGGATAACCCTCTGGTGTCTTCGCAGGACCAGCGTACAGCACTGGATAATCCTTGAAATACTGTGGGAGATCCTCACCTGCATCCAGACGAGCCTTCAGTTTGGCATGAGCGATATCACGAGCCACGATGATGGTACCCTTCAGGTTGACACGGGTAGAGACAGGGTACTTAGACAGTTCCTTACGAACAGCATCAATACCCTCGTTCAGGTCAATCACAATCGTATTGTTGCCCTCGCCAGCCTTCGCATACTCAGCAGGAATCAACTCGGCAGGGTTGCTGTCCATCTTCTCCAGCCAGATACCGTCACTATTGATCTTCGCCTTGATATTACGGTCGGCAGAACAACTGACACCCATACCGATAGGACAAGAGGCACCATGACGAGGAAGACGGATGACACGGATATCGTGTGCCAGAGCCTTACCACCGAACTGGGCACCCAGTCCAATCTTATGAGCCTCATCAAGGAGTTTCTTCTCTAAGTCAATGTCACGGAAGGCACGTCCCGTCTCATCACCTGTCGTCGGCAGGTTGTCGTAGTATTTGATAGAGGCGAGTTTCACAGTCAACAGGTTCTTCTCCGCAGAAGTACCACCAATCACAAAGGCGATATGGTAAGGAGGACAGGCGGCTGTTCCTAATGACTTCATCTTCTCCACCAGGAAAGGCAGCAGTGTACCCTCGTTCTGGATGGTAGCCTTCGTCATCGGATAGAAATAGGTCTTGTTGGCAGAGCCGCCACCCTTAGCCACCATGACAAAGCGATACTCGGCACCCTCTGTAGCCTCGATGTCAATCTGGGCAGGCAGGTTACAACGGGTGTTCACCTCGTCATACATGTTCAGCGGTGCGTTCTGAGAATAGCGCAGGTTATCCTGAGTGAAGGTGTTATAGACACCACGGGAAAGAGCCTCCTCATCCTCGAAGCCAGTCCATATCTGCTGTCCCTTCTCACCATGAATAATCGCCGTACCTGTATCCTGACAGAAAGGCAGGATGCCCTTGGCGGCAACCTCCGCATTACGCAGGAACTGTAGTGCCACATACTTATCATTCTCAGAAGCCTCCGGGTCTTTCAGAATCTCAGCCACTTGCAGGTTATGCTCACGACGCAGCATGAACTCCACGTCATGGAACGCCTGCTGGGCAAGCAAGGTCAGTGCTTCCTTGGAGACCTTTACTATTTCCTTTCCCTCAAACTCAGCGGTGGTCACGCCTTCCTTGGAGAGAAGTCTGTACTCTGTGTCGTCTTTGCCCACTTGGAACATAGGGGCATACTTGAATTCCGGTGTTGTTGCCATAGTCTTAAATCGTATTTATTTAGTGATTAATATCCGAAGACCTCCTCTGTCGTCAGCCGACGGATCGGTCCAATTTTCTCCAATGATTCCATATCGAGATCCTTCTCATCACCAAGAATCAGGTAACGATATGCCTTGTTTGCCATATTCGCCTTCTCGAAGTTCACGATATCTTGCAATGTTACATTCTTCAAGTCATTGTATATCTTCTCATTCAGGTCATAGTTGAGACCTATTTTCTGCATACTATGCCAACGGCTGATGATATTCATCTTGGTGACACGGAGGGAAGCAAGTTGCTTGGTAAGTCCCTCTTTGGCAATCTTGAAGGCGTTCTCACTGGCAGGGAACTCGTTCAGGATATGATGGAACTCCTTGATGCAATCCATCATCTTATCGTTCTGTGTGATGATATGGGTGAAGTAACTTTCTTTCTCACCTATCTTACTGGGGCGTCCATACCAGGCAGAGGCATTATAGGCAAGACCACGAGCCTCACGTAACTCCTGGAACACCACCCCGTTCATACCACCGCCAAAATACTCGTTGAAGAGCGAAACGGTAGCCGTCTCGTCAGGACTCCAGTCACGTTCCTCATTATGATACATACGCATGTAAATATTCTTGGCATCATAAGGCGCGATCCAAACCTCGTTATTGGTAGCGAGTTCTTTCACGTAAGGCTTCCCCTGAGGCACATCCTTCAGTTGCATGGTAGTCTTATGGATTCTGCTGATAATATTGGAGACCTCGCTGACAGACATCGGACCATAGTACTCTACACTATGTTTGAAGTTCTTTAAGTTCTTCATCAAATCAATGAACACCTGCGGGTCGGTCTCTTTCAACTGTTGCTCGCTCATCATGTCAGTATTGGCATTACGCTTTCCATACGTACCATATTGGAACAAGGTGTTGAAATAACGGCGCTGGTCTTTCTTGGCATCAGCACGCTGTTTCAGGATCTTTGCCACCATCTGCTCGTATGCTGCCTTGTCGACTTTCGCATTCTGCCACAGATTCTCGAGCAGTTCAAGGGCTGCAGGCATATTCTCACTAAGGCCATACACCATCACCGTGAGGTTATCATTACCCACATAGACGTAGCAGTCGCATGCCAGTTCATAGAACTTCTGCTTGATCTCGGCACTTGTCAACTTATCTGTTCCGAGGTAGTTCATATACTCTCTGGCTACACCATAGCGGTTGTCTGCCTCACGTCCAAATTCATAGCGGAACTCCAATTCAAACAGTCCGTTCTCTTTGTTCTGCACGTAGAGTAGTGGCAGTTTGCTCTTTGTTTCCGCAAAGGTGAGGTCTTTCTTGAAGTCCACGAACTTAGGCTGAATAGGTTCTACCTTGGAGTTCTGGATATCCTTCACGAACTGGCTCATCATGTCACGGTTAGCAGGTATCGGTGTGATGGCAGGCTTGTCAATTTTCTTCTGTGTGGAGTCAACACCCTGTTTCTTGTAGACCACGACATAGCCGTCAGTAAAGAACCGATTAGCGAAATCAATGATCTCCTGTTTGGTAATCTTCGAGATACGGTTGATCTTACCAACCTCCCGCTCCCATTCCACCTCATTGATAAAGGCATCAACAAACAGGTCGGCACGGCTGCGGTTGTCCTCCAACTGCTGATAATGGCGGCGTTTCATGTTATTGATAATACTGGGTAGGAGGTTGTCAGGGAAGTCACCTTTCCTCAACTTATCAATCTCACCCATCATCAGGTCTTTCACCTCGTCAAGGCTCTGTCCTTGTTTGGGGCTTCCCATCAACAGGAAACCGCCGTGGTCGTGCATCAGTTCTGAACCTGCACTGGCACGCTGCACCTTCATCGTCTGGTTCAGGTCAAGGTCGAAGAGACCCGCACGACCGTTACTCAACACATCCTCCATCAGTTCCAGAGTATCTGCCTGCAAGGAGTTAGCCTGTTTGGAGCGCCATGCCACCCATATCTGCTCTGCTTCCTGACCTACAATCGTCGTGTCCTTCGGTGAGGTTAGCGACGGCAGTGGGGCAAAGACGGGCTGACGAACGTCGGCACCGGGTTTCCAACCACTAAAATACTTGTCGATGATTGCAATGGTCTGATCGAAGTCAAAATCGCCAGCCATACAGACAGCGACATTATTAGGCACATACCACTTATTGAAGTAATTCTTGATATTGACAATAGAAGGATTCTTCAGATGGTCCTGAGTACCGATCGTTGTCTGAGTACCATAAGGATGGTTAGGCCATAGCATCTTGCTTACCACCTCAAAGAGTTTGCGCATATCAGAGGAAAGACCGATGTTATACTCCTCGTACACAGCCTCCAACTCGGTATGGAAACCACGGATCACCATGTTCTGGAAACGGTCTGACTGTATCTTCGCCCAGTTCTCTATCTCGTTAGAGGGGATATCCTCCGTATAGCAGGTGACATCGTTGGAGGTATATGCATTGGTACCCTGCGCACCGATTGCCGCCATCAACTTGTCGTACTCATTAGGGATATTATACTGTGCGGCAAGTTGGGACACACTGTCTATCTCATGATAAGCCTGCTTACGAGCCTGTGGGTCTGTCAGTTTACGATAAGTCTCATAACGACGGGTTATCTCATCCAACAGCGGAGCCTCTGCTTGCGGGTTGTTGGTACCAAACTGCTTGGTACCCTTGAACATCAAGTGCTCCAGATAGTGGGCAAGACCCGTTGTCTCGGCTGGGTCGTTCTTCGAGCCCGTACGCACGGCTATATAGGTCTGGATACGCGGTTTCTCCTTATTCACGGAGAGATACACCCTCAGACCGTTGTCCAAGGTATAGATACGGGTCTTTGTCAGGTCGCCCTCAACCGTCTGGTACTTGTAGTCCTTCGCCTGCGCACTCAACCCGAGAGTGACAAGGCATGCTGTCAGAAAAAACTTAATCCTCATAATCTATTTCGTGATCTAATTTCGATATAAAGTCGTCGAAGACATCCTGCTCCACGTCACCCATGGCAAACTCCTTCTGGGCATCCTTGCGGATCTCGGCAATCCAGGCACGACGGGCACGGACATAGTCCTCACGGATGCGCTGCATGGCAGGCTCTGTCAACTCGTCCAGTCCGTAGTAATCGAGGATCATGCGATAGGTCCATGCCCACTGGTACTCCCGGTAGTGGTCGTCAATATCCCTGAAACGGTCGAGGATATCCTTGATACTCTCGACATTACCATTCTTGATATCGTCTATCAACCGCTGCTCCTCCGTTGCCGGCAGCAAGAGTCCCGACAGGTCATTCCAGTCACCCAGTCCTATATCAGACTTCGGTACTCCCAGGAAACCGCCCTTCACGGCACGCTTCAGGACGGCACCCATATAGATACGCAGGGCGATGTCATAGTATTTGATACCCTTACGCAGTGATGTGGCATTGATGATATACTCGTGGTAGTTGTAGGATGACACGTTATCACCACCAGCCTGGCGCAAAGCCTCCAGGATCTTCTTACCCTGTACGATCTCGCCCACCGTGAAGGGAGAGAGCCAGTCGAAGTTGATGATACTCTTACGACTGGAAGGAGCGCGTCGGTCACGCTTGGGCCACTTCTTGATGTCACGATAGAGTCCTACCGTCGTGATGTTACGTCCCGGTACGATATACATCGTCTCTCCGTATGCCATCAGATAGGCGAAGGGCAGACAGCGCATGTCGGGGTGGTTCATCAGTTTGCCGAAGCAGACCGAGAAGGCACCGATCTTCGCCGGCATCAGCACGTAGGCGCCACTTGCCGTCTTAGAGCCACGCTCCAAGGTACCGTAGTGCATCGGTCCCATCTTATAGGCATGGTTAGAGAAATTGGTGTTCGAACCAGCGTTATAGAACGAGAACTCACCACCTATCAGCAGACTCGACTTATGGTGGGAAGCAGAGAAAGGTCCGCAGAAGGCGGCACATGCCTCACCATTCGCCATGAAGGAGTTGGCGAAGAACACACTCGCCTCGGCAGTAAAACCGTTGGTGATCTGACAAGCCTCACCCACGAAGCACTCCTGCATCTTCACAGAGTTCGTGATAGAGCAACCGTTCGAGATAATTGAGTTCTCGCAGATAACACCTGTGCCGATATAGACAGAGGCATCCTTCGACGACATGATGGTGCAGTCGCTCAAGCGAGCAGCGCCGTTAATCTCACAGTCGTCCTTGATGACGGTATTGGTAATCTCCTTGGTATTGATAATCTTCACACCATTGCCGATCGTACCACGCTCTGGCAGGGTGAAACGGATCTCCTCATTAATCAGACGGGTGATATTGTCTTTCAGCACCTTGTCCTTGAAATGCTTCACCATCAAGGCGGCAAGTTGGGAGTTGAGGTCATGGAAGAGGATGACATTACCATCGCCCATCTCGTTGAGCACGGACACCAGATGTCCCTCACCATAGGTGGCGCCCTCTGTCGTCTCCATCGTCGAGATATTGGAGATATAACAATCGTCACCAATGGTGTAGTTATTAATGAAATTGCCGATCTTCTCGATCAGACAGTTATCACCCACCGTGACATTACGCAGGGTAGCGTCATTGATACCAGCATGCTTGGTGAATCCCTTGGTCACCTCTACCTGCTTGTCGAAGGAGCCTAAACGGATATCACCATAGAACACCACGCGATGGAAACCGTATGGCTTAAACGTATCAGCCACCATCACACGGTCCCAGTTCTCTGCCCAGCAACTATTGCGCTCGAGCACCTCAATTTCCTCTTGTGTCAGTTGTCTATAATCTCTCATAAGTATATGTGTTGTGTAAGTTTGGTTATTCTTCCACTGTGTACAGGAAATCGTTATAGGGATATTTCTGTACATGGAGTTCGCGAACCTTCTTGTAAAGAACCTCGCGCAACTCGTCGATATTCTCTTTCTTCTTGGCGGAGATGAAGAGTGGAGCTACCGGGAATTTCTCATTCCTCATTTCTAATTCCTCATTTATCTTAGCCATCCATGTCTTCTTCAACTCATCGAGGGAGATATTCTCCTTGGTAGGCGCTGTCAGGTCGTCCTCATCCTGAGGAGTCCACGTATAAGCGTCTATCTTGTTGAACACCAGCATGGAGGGCTTGTCGGCACATCCGAGGTCGGCAAGGGTTTTCTCCACCACGGTGATCTGTTCCTCGAAGTCGGGATGTGAGATATCCACCACATGCACCAATAAGTCAGCCTCCCTCACCTCATCGAGGGTCGACTTGAAGGAGTCCACCAGGTCGGTAGGCAGTTTACGGATAAACCCTACCGTATCGGCAAGCAGGAAGGGCAGATTGTCAATCACCATCTTACGCACGGTTGTGTCGAGGGTGGCGAAGAGTTTGTTCTCCGCAAAGACATCACTCTTGGCAAGCAGGTTCATCATCGTCGACTTACCCACATTGGTATACCCCACGAGGGCGACACGGATCAGACGACCACGGTTCTTACGTTGTGTCGTCTTCTGCTTGTCAATCTCCTGCAAGCGTTCCTTGAGCAGGGTGATACGATGCAGGATGATACGACGGTCCATCTCCAACTGTGTCTCACCAGGACCACGCAGTCCCACACTACCCTTTCCGCCACCAGAGCCGGAGCCACCGCCCTGACGCTCCAAGTGGGTCCAGAGTCGTTGCAGACGGGGCAGCATATAGCGGTACTGTGCCAACTCCACCTGTGTCTTTGCCTCGGCTGTCTGGGCACGCATGGCGAAGATGTCGAGAATCAGCGAGGTGCGGTCGAGGATCTTCACCTTCAGTTCCGCCTCGATATTACGGATCTGCTTTGCCGACAACTCGTCGTCGAAGATGACCATGCCCACGGGTTGTGTCTCACCAGTAGGGTCCTCATCGGCAGCGTCTTCCTGCTGTTTGATATATTGCTTGATTTCCTCGAGTTTTCCCTTGCCCACATAGGTCACCTGACTGGGACCCTGCACCTTCTGCGTGAAACGCTTCACAGTCACGGCACCAGCGGTATCGGCAAGAAACTCCAACTCGTCAAGGTATTCCTTCGTCTTCGCCTCGTCCTGCTCCTGGGTAATCAATCCCACCAGCACGGCAGTCTCTGCCTTGACTTCGGAAATCACAAATTCTTTCATACCTTATTATATATTAGGTGCAAAGTTACAAAAAAAATACATATTACATACTTATTTTGTCAGATTTTTATTATCTTTGCCAACGCAAACAGACACAACTTAACTTTTTGTACTTATGAGATTAATTATTGAATCTGATTATCAGAAAATGTCACAATGGGCTGCGGAACACGTGATTGAGCGTATCAACGCTTTCCAGCCCACCAAAGAGAAACCATTCGTTCTGGGTCTTCCTACCGGTTCCTCACCCGAGGGTATGTATGCCTGCTTGGTCAAGGCAAACAAGGAGGGACGCGTATCGTTCAAGAACGTGCTGACGTTCAACATGGACGAGTATGTCAACCTGCCTGAAGAGCACCCTGAGAGTTACCACTCTTTCATGGCTCGTAACCTGTTCGACCATATCGACTGCCCCAAGGAGAATATCCATATCCTCAACGGTAATGCCAAGGACCTCGCTGCCGAGTGTACCCATTATGAGGAGATGATCCAGGAGGCTGGCGGCATCGACCTCTTCATCGGGGGTATCGGTCCTGACGGACATATCGCTTTCAACGAGCCATATTCCAGTCTGACCAGCCGTACCCGTGTGAAGACTTTGACGACAGACACCATCATCGCTAACTCTCGCTTCTTCGACAATGACGTGAACAAGGTGCCCAAACTCGCCCTGACCGTTGGTGTCGGTACGGTGATGGATGCCCGTGAGGTGATGATCCTCGTCAACGGACACCATAAGGCTCGTGCCCTGAAGGCTGCCGTCGAGGGTGCCGTCACTCACGAGTGGACTATCTCAGCGCTCCAGATGCACCAGCATGGCATCATCGTCGCCGACGAGCCTGCCACCGACGAACTGAAGGTCGCCACCTACAAGTACTTCAAGGATATCGAGAAGGACAACTTACTGTAAGTCCACACTTGACAATAATACTGGGCAAGTCTGATGAAAAAGGCTTGCCCAGTTGTTTTTTACTATCGGAGCAATTGTAAATCAAATTGATTTGCAAAGTAAATCAAATTGATTTGCTGAGTAAATCAAATTGAATTACCGAGTAAATCAAATTGATTTACAATGAGGGAAATACTAGTTTTCATCCAAAAGGCTTGGTGGTTACAGGAATTATGCGTATCTTTGTCAACCAAAAACAATTAATTAATCATTTTATGGCTATACATTATCGACTGTTGCAAAACAACATCAAAAGCAACAAAGCTTACGGGAAATGGTATGCACATACCGTTAAACAAGGTGAACTGACCTTGAAAGAGATTGAGAGACAGATTCAAGAACGCTGTTCGCTGACATCCGCCGATGTCCGTGCCGCCATCGCCGCACTCACCGAAGTGGTGGAGGAAGGACTGAAGAACGGACAGACGGTGAATCTCGGGGAGTTGGGAAAATTCGTCTTGAGCATCAAGAGTCTGTGTGTGGACGACCCCAAGGACTTCCGTGTCGACACGCACGTCAAGGATATTGTGTGCAAATACACTCCTGAGGGGCACCGCTCGAAGACGGGGGACAGGCGCATCGTACGTGCCTTCACCAATGGGTGCCAGTTGGAGCAAGACCCCTTCATCGACCAGGAGACGGGTAAGATACAGCGTTCACGACGTGGTGGAACTATCAGAAAAGGATAAGATATGAGAACAAAACTACTATTACTATTGGCATGCTGTCCGCTGCTGATGATGGCGGAAAGCAAGAATGTGAGTTCACCTGACGGCAAGACGGTCGTGGAGGTGAGAGTGGAGAATGGTAAAGCCACGTATGCGGTGACGTATGACGGGGTGGAGATGGTGCGACCCTCACGGCTGGGGCTCAGTTCAAACTTCGGCGACTTCACGGAGGGGCTCTCCTACGTGTCGGACAAAGAGGACGTGGTGGAGAAACAGTATGACATCACACGCACCAAGACATCGCATGTCGACTTCAAAGCGAACCGTCTGGAGATGACGATCAAGAACGCCCACGGACAGCAGATGGTGGTGACGTTCCTCGTTGCCGACCATGACATCGCCTTCCAGTATACCGTGCTTCGCCAATGGCGCAACGAGACGAGGAGCATCGTCATCGAGGAGGAGAAGACCGCTTTCCGACTGCCTGACGAGACAACGGCATTCCTCTCCCCACAGAGTGACGCCATGATCGGCTTCGCACAGACGAAACCCAGTTACGAGGAGGTGTACTCCGCTGACGCTCCCATGACACAGTCCTCACAATACGGACACGGTTATGTGTTCCCGGCACTCTTCCACGTAGGCAACAAGGGGTGGGTGCTCATCAGCGAGACGGGTGTGACATCGGCATACGTAGGCTCGCATCTCAGCGACTACGACGAGAACGACGGCTATACCATCGCCTACCCCATGAAGGAGGAGAACAACGGTATCGGCTCCACCTCGGCAAGTATCGCACTGCCCGCAAGTACTCCTTGGCGTACCATCACCATCGGCAAGACCCTCAAGCCCATCGTCGAGACAACAATCGCCTTCGACCCGCTGGAACCGCTTTACAAGTCTTCTGAGGACTATAAGCCGGGGCGCTACACATGGAGTTGGCTTATCTGGCAGGACGAGAGTTGTAATTACAATGATCAGGTGACCTTCATCGACCTTGCCGCTAAGATGGGATATGAGTATTGTCTGGTGGATGCCTGGTGGGACACGAATATCGGACGCGAGAAGATCGCTGAGTTGTCGAAGTATGCCCAGTCGAAGGGTGTCCATCTGCTATTATGGTATAACTCCAACGGTCATGCCAACAACGCGCCTCAGGGTCCCTTCAACTGCATGAACACGAATATCGCCCGTGAGCGGGAGATGGCATGGATGAAGAGCATCGGTGTCAAGGGTATCAAGGTGGACTTCTTCGGAGGTGACAAGCAACAGACCATCGGACTCTATGAGGATATCCTCAGCGATGCCAACAAATACGGCTTGCAGGTGATTTTCCATGGCTGTACCCTGCCACGCGGATGGGAGCGTCTGTACCCCAACTATGTGGCAAGTGAGGCTGTGCTCGCCTCTGAGAACGTGTTCTTCGACGAGGGAGCCGCTATCCGTGAGCCCTTCGACCTCACGCTGCATCCCTTCTGCCGCAATGCTGTCGGCTCGATGGACTGGGGAGGTACTATCATGAACCGTTTTATGAGCAAGGACAACAAGAGTCGCCATCGCCGTAAGACAACGGATATGTTTGAGATTGCCTGTGCCATTACCGTCCAGACATCCGTCCAGTGTATGGCGGTACAGCCTAACAACCTGAAGGAACTGCCTAAGACGGAACTCGACATCCTCAAATCGCTGCCCACCACATGGGACGAGACCCGCTTTATCGACGGCTATCCCGGCAAGTACGTCGTCCTTGCCCGCCGTCATGGCAACCAGTGGTATATCGCCGGACTGAATGGCGAGAAGACGCTGAGGAGACTGACCCTCCAGTTGCCGATGCTGAAAGGACAGACCGTCAGTTACTATACTGATAATATCAAGGGCTATGCGGAACTCAAGCAACTGAAAGTCGACAAGAAAGGACAAGCGAAAGTGGTGATGCAACCCAATGGCGGTATCATCCTGAAATAAACAAAGAAAGGACGGCATCTCACCGTCCTTTCTTCTTACATTATTCACTATTGTTTTAATTTAAAAGAATTCTCTATACTGCTTAACTCCGCGGAGAACGACTTGTCGACCTTCAGACGCTGCTCGATGGTGGAGCAACTGTGTATCACCGTCGAGTGGTCACGACCGCCTATCAGTTGTCCAATACGGGAGGCTGGCATCTTCGTGTACTTCTGAGCCAAGTACATCGACACCTGACGCACAATGACATAGTCACGCTTACGGGACTTGCTGAACACATTCTGCTGGGACACGTTATAGTGCTCACATACACGCTCCAGGATATCATCAACCGTCAGCGGCTTGTTATCCACCTTCACGGCACGCTTGATGACACGCTCGGCAAGACGCATATCCACATTACTGTTATAGACAATCGAGTAAGCCATCAGCGAGTTCACCACACCCTCCAAGTCACGGACAGAGCCATTGGCGGTCTCTGCGATAAACTGGATGACATCCTCAGGGATCTGCAGACCGTCACGCTTACACTTGGCATGCAGGATATCCACACACAGTTGCACGTTGGGCTTCTCCAACTCGGCAATCAGCCCACAGGCAAAACGGGTCAGCAGACGGTCCTTCATACCCTGCAAGTCCACAGGGGGACGGTCGCTGGCAAGAATAATCTGCTTGCCATTGCGGAACAAGTGGTTGAAGATATGGAAGAAGGTGTCCAGCGTCTTAGGTGCTGTCGCCCACTCCTGGATATCATCGACTATCAGGACATCAATGGTCTGATAGAAGTGGATGAAGTCATTGACGGTATTCTGACGAGTAGCATCGGAGTACTGCACCTGGAAGAGACGAGCCGACACATAGAGCACACGCTTCTGTGGATACATCTCCTTGCACCTCACACCAATCGCATTGATAAGGTGTGTCTTACCACAACCTGAGGGTCCAAACACAAAGAAGGGATTGAACGTCGACTTACCTGGATGCTCCGCGATGGAGAGCCCTACGGTACGTGGCAACTTATTGCTATCGCCCTCAATGAAGGTCTGGAAGGTCTTGTGGATATCCAACTGCGGATTGAGATCCTGCGGAACTGCGGCATCCAGTGTCGTAGGCGCCTTGTTGCCACGAGTGGTCTCCTGAGGACGCTCGATATTGACAGGCTCACTACCCTCCTCCTCTACAGTCAGTCGATGCGCCTTGTCCACCACAATACGATAGTTGAGTTGGACATTCTTTCCAAAGCAGCGGCATAACACCTTACTTAATAACGTCACATAGTATTGCTCCAGATACTCATACACATAGCGACTGGGCACCTGTATGAGTAGCGTCTGCTTCTCCGCATCGTATTTCTCGAATACGATGGGCGCAAACCAGGTCTTATATTGCTGCTCTGTGACGTTTTCCCTTATCAGATGAAGGCAGTCGCCCCAAAGCGCCTTTGGAGTTTTTTCCATGCGGCGTTATACTTATTTAATTAATAAAACCAATCTTGTTAAAGAATATAGTTTTCGTTTTCAGTTGCAAAGTTCGTACTTTTTTTTGATATATGCAAATTCGCATTTATTCTCGCAAATTATCCGATACCACGTAACTTACTTATTTATGGGAGGTTAGGGAACATTTAAAAGAATTAAAGATTTTTCCCTATTGCCAAATTACAAGTTTCTGCTTATCAGTGACTTACCAAAAACCGCACACTGGACATGCCGTGTGCGGTATTATTTCTTTTCACTTCCCCAAACATTACTAATATCAAGGAGTTCCGAAAGGCTAGTGGAAATTTTTACAACCCACCTCTTCTATTTAGACAAAATAAAAATTAGACTTTGTTTTACTTATCTTTTTTACCGAAAACGGAGAAGTGTACATAGCGTTTCGGATGGGCTTTCAGATCCTTCACCAAGGAGTCTGCGTCTGCCGCTGTGGCACTCAAGTTCCAATAGAGGCTGGGATCACGCATCAGCAAGCCCAAGGTTCCCTCATTACTATTGAGTTTACGGGTCATCTCCTCCACATTGGCAAGAGTCTGGTTGACCTTCGCCGTCATCGCGGCAACGTCAACAGCCGTAAGATTCGCAGTCAGTTGCTGAGTATTGTCCAATACACCATCCGCTTTCTTCAACATCGAAGGTACTTCATTTCCCAGACTTGCCGAGAGTCTGCGCAAGTCATTACTCGTCTGATTCAGATTCGCTGTCATGCCTTCCACATTACGTAGGGTATTACGAAGTGCAGGGTCAGCCAGCAACAAGTTCAGGTTGGTCAGAATGGAGTCCAGTTTCGGCATCATCTTCTCAACGGCAGGTACCAGTTCCGCAGCCTTGCCCATCATACCTTTCTCTATCATGCCTGGGATGGTGTCGCCAAATGCGATAAACTTCAAGGGGTTGTCTGACAACACCAAGTTGATCTTGATATTACCAAGAAGGTCGCTCGACAACTCCGCATGAGAACCTACAGGGATACGCATATTCTTGTCTACACCAATCTTCGCCACAATCTTCTTAGGGTTGTCGTAGTCATAGACAATATTCTCTACCACTCCGACCTTAAAACCATTGGCATAGACAGGAGAGGAATTGGACATACCACTGACATCCTCAAAGGCAAGACAATAAGTATTGTTTGAGGAGAAGAGACTCAATCCCTTAAGAAAATTCAAACCAAAGTAAAGCACAACTAATGCAATAATGGCAACAAGGGCTATCTGTACTTCTTTTGTAAATTTCATATCTCTTATTCTTTTGTTTTCTTATTAGAGCGGAACTCACGGATGGCAGTGCGTGTGTCCACCTTCTGCCCACCCCTAAAGGCAATAACGAAAGCCTCTGGGAAGTTGCCCACCAGACGCTCACGTATCTTGGCTATCTCATCATAATCCTCAGACTCGCCAACCGTATATTTATAGAAACCACCTTCCTCATAATATTTCGCCTCCTGCCCGTAAAGTTTCGACTTTCCGATTCTCTGCCGGGAGGCACTTGCCATGATCTGTACCTTGAAGATCAACGTGGAGTCTTGGGACTGCACCTGTGCTTGTTCCTCCTTGACAACCTCCACATTCACAGGCGGGACAGCAGGCTCTTTCTGTATCTTCACAGGAACTGTCGTCTTCACTGTCTCTGGCTGTTCCTCCTGTGGGACGACAGAAGGGATATTGATGTCTTCCTTCTGCTCAGCCTGATAAGGAACGGTAATACGACCATCATACTTACGCTTATAATCGAGGAATGCCTGATAGATACCGTACCCCAGACGGTCAATACCATCCTTGCTGTTCAGCATCTGCTCCTCATCAGAGGTTGTGATAAAGCCCAACTCAATCAGACAACTCGGCATAGAGGTCTCACGCAGTACCAGGAATCCAGCCTGTTTCACCCCCTTGTCAGGACGACGGGCAGCGGCACAGACCCGTTTCTGTACGAATTTGGCAAGTTCCACACTCTGCGCCATATTCTTGTCCTGCATGAACTCAAACATGATATAACTCTCACTGGAGTTGGGGTCGAATCCCTCATAACGCTGTTTATAGTCTTTCTCTATCAGGATAACAGAGTTCTCACGCTTAGCCACCTCTAAGTTCGAACCAGCACGATGCATTCCCAACGTATACGTCTCCAGCCCTCTGGCTATTCGTCCACGAGGCAGTGCATTGGTATGTATGGACACAAAGAGATCTGCCTTATTCTTGTTGGCGATGTCAGCACGAGTATGCAAGGGGATAAACACGTCTGTCTTACGAGTATAGATGACTTTCACGTCTGGACAGTTGTTCTCCACATAGCGTCCAAAGGCAAGCGCCACATTTAGGTTGATATTCTTCTCCTTGGAGAATGACCCTAAAGCACCTGCGTCATGTCCTCCATGACCAGCGTCAATCACCAGTGTAAACTTCTTGTTTGCAGCCATAGAGACTACTGCAAACACCATTGTTACCCATATTAAAACTAATATCCTATTCTTCTTCATTTCTTTTCAAGGTGCAAAATTACGCATTTTCCACGTAAAACCCCTACTTATTCCAGAGTTTTATCATTTATTAAATGTAACTCCACGCCAGCCCCCTCACAATCAGCCCCCATCGGAGGGTTCTGCTTCGTCAGTTCAAGGTCGATACTCCTCACATCAGGAAACTGTCTGAAAATAGCGTCGGCAATGCGTCCTGCCACATGTTCCAGTAATGCAGAAGGTTTATCCATCTCCTCTTTAACGATACGACAGACCTCCGCATAGTTGAGGGTGTCCCCTACCTCGTCTGTACGCATCGCCTTAGAGAAGTCATAGCCGACACGAAGCGACAGGAGAAAGTCCGCCCCCACCCTCCTCTCTTGGGACATCACCCCATGAAAGGCATGGAAACGGACCTTCTCCAACACGATATATCCAGACTCGACACGCATCATCTGCTACTCTTGTGTCTCCTCCAGGTCATCGCTACTACCGGGTAAGTATTTCTTCAGGGCACGCTCTACACCCACCTTCCAGGTATTGATACTCTCGTCTTTCAGTGACAACGACGCCACCAGACGGATGACATGCTCCAAAGGCATCCGATAACGCAACACACCAGAGATCAGTTTGGCATAGTTCCAATACTCGGGGTTAAACTTCTCGGAGAGTCCCTCGACCGTCGTCTTATAACCTCGCTTGTTCTCAAACTGGAAGTCATAACGCTTGGTACCATCAGGATTCACCTGCTTGATAATCTTACCATGGGTGACGGTCTTGGGTAAGACGATACCTTCCTCGTCATCCTGTAAACCAGTGAATATCTCATAGGGATAACCGTCGAGCAAGCCCACGAAGGCAACCCATTTCTCCTTGTTGTTCTGGAAACGTACTACATCGCACTCTAATACCTGAGGACGTACCTCCACCACTTCCGGGCGCTGGTCCTGTAATGACTCTTTTTTGTTATTTCCTTCCATATATAGTTTTAATTATGCGGAGACAGAAAATCTTCGCCTATTTAACCGCAAAGGTACAAATAAGTTTTCTTTTTCGGAAAACTTTCTGTACTTTTCTTACTAAAAGTTTTCCTTTTCGGGAAAGATTATGTACTTTTGCACTATGAAGAATCTATCAACACGGCGAACAATTCGCCAATACAGCAACAAGGAAGTAAGTCAAGAACTTCTTAATCGTCTCTTGTCTGAGGCAAGTCGTACACAGACCATGGGCAACCTCCAGCTCTACAGCGTGGTGGTCACCCGCTCTGATGAAATGAAACAAAAGCTGGCACCTGCCCATTTCAACCAGCCGATGGTGACACAGGCTCCAGTCGTCCTGACAATATGCGCGGATTTCAACCGCACGTCGACATGGGCTCGCTGCAGGAATGCGGAACCTGGCTATGACAACTTCCTTAGTTTCATCAATGCGGCGACGGACGCCCTGCTCTACACACAGACGCTCTGTAACCTCATGGACGAGGAGGGACTGGGCTATTGCTATCTGGGGACGACGGTCTATCAACCGCAACAGATCATCGATATCCTCGAACTGCCCCGACTGACGATGCCTGTAGCGACACTGACTGTAGGATGGCCTGCCGAGGAGCCTGCCCAGAGTGACCGTCTGCCTTTGGAGAGTTTCGTCCACGAAGAGACCTACACCGACTATCTGGCGATGGACATTGATAAATACTATGAGACCAAGGAGCACCTGCCAGAGAACTTGGAGTTCGTACGTATCAACCAAAAAGAGACCCTCGCTCAGATCTTCACGGACATCCGTTACACACGGAAGGATAATGAAGCTATGAGCGAGGGACTGATAGACACCCTCAAACGACAGGGCTTCCTGCCTTGGACGGTCAGAGGATATTAGTCATAAAAAAATAGCCTTCCCTTTTTCGGAGAAGGCTATTTTCTTATTATTCCACAATAATGGGCTTGTACTTTGGAACAAGCGCCTTCATGATACACCAGACAATC
>Ga0247611_10000359_pt1 | contig 93970 bp, 86 predicted proteins | sample 177DNAGHGhighgp2_FD_192422 | JGI IMG/M metagenome (GOLD analysis project Ga0247611, IMG submission 192422) | Sheep rumen microbial communities from Palmerston North, Manawatu-Wanganui, New Zealand - 1770 DNA GHGhigh gp2 | ecosystem: Host-associated > Mammals > Digestive system > Stomach > Rumen...
TTGGCGCCGAGATAATTATAAATTGCCTGCAATTGCTCTTTTGATTTTTCCGACTTACCGTATTTTTGTAAATCATCAAGAAAATAATGCCCCAGTTCGTGAATAACGGTCGAGGCATCAGCATGCTCAAACAGATAAATAATGTTGTTGGAATACGCCCCGCGAGCCACGCCCCCGCGCCCCGTCTGCGATTGATTGCCTTGATAATTATATCTATTGACATTTTGCGCAGATGGTGATATATTAAATTTATTAAGTCCGGCTCCCAAATCTTGACGACTAAATGTAGGCTTGGTTTGCGTAGCTTTAAGGGTTGCGTTAAACTCCCTTTCTGCATCCGGACTTATTTTTGTATCAAATCCTGTCAGTAACCAAGTTTTTTTCTTTCCATATTCATCTAGCGATAAAATGGCTTCATATCCGTCTTTTATTAAATGGATTGTTTTATTTTTTTCTGTAAAATCTGTTATTTTTCCATCTACAACAGTATCAAGCACTTTTAATAAAGTCTTTATTCCACCGTGCTTATCGGCAATATGAAACAATCCTTTTTTCTCATCACCATAAATGAATGTAACATCATTTGTGCCGCCGTATTGTTCCAAATCATCACGCAAATCTTTAACTGTCGCTTCCTCTGCCCCATCCGCAATTTTTTGTAAAGCATTTTTAACCTCTTTTGCTTTTTGCTTTGCTTGTTGCGATATTCCCTTCGGCTCATAAGCCATCGCTGTTCCATCATCAAATATGACAATAGCATCAGCGTTTGCAACATCTTGTGTGCTTTCAGGCGTTTTTACTCGGCGTTCTTCTTCAGTTAAATCCATACGAGCTTGCGTGTTTCGAGCCTCAACCTCGCCGTATAACTGTTTATAGAGTTCAAACGGGTCATAGTTTTTTGCCCTTTTACTCCGCCCCATTATATCTATACCTGCTTTTTCTCTGGCTTTTGTTTTCAGTTCGGCAAACCAATCTGAGCTTTTACCTACTTCTTTTAAGGCATTATCTAGTTCTTCCAAAGCATCGTCATAAACTTGTGCTTCTTCAATACCATCGCCCTCGGCAAGTGCAAACTTTTCTGCGGCGGCAACAACCTTATCATCAGCATCCGATATTTTATTTGCGGCATCCGTTGATACTTCTCCGTATAAGGCATCCAAAACAGCTTGATTAAACTTTTTGTTGTCCTCTTCTTGGAATAATTTTTGAAACACATCCATATTTTCTTTATCAAAAAATGTTGATACACTTCCACCACTGGCAAAACCCTCTATGTCTTGGATTGCGTGTTGGACTTCGTGCATAATTATTGATTTAAGGTCAACATCTTTTCTGTGTATAATATCAGAATTTATCTCAATTCTTTTGCCGATTTTTATGCCCAAATCTTTATCATAAACACCTTTTAGATAATGAGCCCCTGCTCGACCACCTTTCATTTCCGAGCTTACTATAACACTAAGCCCTCGCAACTCAGGGTATGCAGAATATAATTTATCGTGGCTTAAAATATTACCTAACGTTGTTCCGGCATCTGTTGCCGTTTTTGATAAATCAACCACTGCATCGTCATCGCTTATTTCAAAACGCCATTTGCCATCCTTACCCTTATACCACCCTGTTTCTCTCCAAATTTCATCGGTGCTATAATCATTTATTTCCATATTCTGAGCCAGACGCAAACTATCCAAAGCTGCTGTTTGCGCGTTCTCTCCGGCAAATTGAAACCACGGCATATCCTCACTCGGACGGACGGCTTCCATTGCCTCACGGTGCGTTGCCCCTCTGTCCCGCAAAATCGCTACAAAAAAAATCCCCTCTGCCAATCAAGCAAAGGGGATTTAATTTCGCTAACATATTTTAGAAATGTTCATCACAACGACGAATCAAATCTTCAATATTCTCAGGCGGCCAACCCGGAGTATCCATACCTAAATGAATTCCCATCTTTGACAATACCTCTTTAATCTCATTCAAAGATTTACGTCCGAAGTTAGGAGTACGCAACATTTCAGCTTCAGTCTTTTGAACCAAATCACCGATATAAACGATATTATCATTTTTCAAGCAATTTGCCGAACGAACTGACAACTCAAGTTCTTCAACCTTCTTAAGCAAATTACGATTGAACGGTAACTCTTCTTTCTCAATTGATACTTCAGCTTCAGGCTCATCAAAGTTAATAAATGCTTTTAACTGATCTTGCAAAATGCGAGCCGCAAAAGCAACGGCATCTTCCGGAGTAACCACACCGTTAGTTTCAACAACCATAGTTAACTTATCATAATCGGTAACTTGCCCGACACGAGTATTCTCAACTTTGTAGGAAACCTTTTTAACCGGAGAATAAATAGCATCAACCAAAATAACTCCGATCGGAGTATCTTGATTCTTGTTACTGGCTGCCGGAACATAACCTTTACCGGTTCCTACTGTCAATTCCATATTAATCTTTGCCCCGCGATCCAAGTTACAAATTACCAAATCGGGGTTCATAATCTCAACATCATGACCGGTTTCAATCATAGAAGCTGTAACTGCACAAGGTCCCTCAGCTTTCAAAGTCATGGTCTTAGTGCCTTCTGAATGCATAGCAATTGCCAAACACTTAACATTCAGAACAATATCGGTAACATCCTCTCTAACGCCGGGAATGACCGAAAATTCATGCAACACTCCGTCAATTTTAATACTGGTAACCGCACCACCTTGCAATGACGACAACAAAACTCTGCGCAAAGCGTTGCCTAAAGTTAAACCAAAACCTCTCTCCAAAGGTTCAACCACTATTTTGGCTCGGTTTGCACCATCGGCGCTTATATCCAAATTAGTAGGTTTAATAAGTTCTTGCCAATTTTTTTGAATCACTGGAATGCCCTCTATCTTTTATTGAAAATTTCAATCAAAACAAATCTCAAAGATTGAAGTATGCCTCCAATCTTTGAGAATTAAAACAAACTAGACGCGGCGGCGTTTTCTTAATCTGCAACCGTTATGCGGAATAGGAGTAACATCACGAATGGTCGTAATGGTAAATCCTACAACCTGCAAAGCTCTGATTGCCGATTCTCTTCCTGATCCCGGTCCTTTAACTTCAACTTCCAAAGTTTTCATACCATGCTCTTGAGCCTTTTTACCGGCCTCCTCAGCAGCAACTTGAGCTGCATAAGGAGTAGATTTACGAGAACCCTTAAAGCCCTGAGCTCCGGCAGTTGACCAAGCAACGGTATTGCCTTGAGCATCAGTAATGGTAACTCTGGTATTATTAAAAGAAGAACTGATATGCGCAACACCGGCACTGATATTTTTCTTCTCTTTTTTCTTTAATTTTTGTGATACTGCTTTAGCCATTTCTCAAATCACCTTATTTCTTCTTGTTTGCAACAGTCTTGCGTTTACCCTTACGAGTACGAGCATTTTGTTTGGTGCTCTGTCCTCTAACCGGCAAACCTTTACGATGGCGGAGACCTCTGTAACAACCGAGATCCATTAATCTTTTAATATTAACGCCAACTTCGCGGCGAAGCTCACCTTCAACCACTACTTCATTATCAATAACATCACGAATTTTAGCTACTTCATCTTCACTCAATTCATGAACGCGACGATCTACCGAAACGCCCGACTTTTTACAAATGTCTTGAGCAGTCTTACGTCCAATGCCATAAATATAGGTTAAAGCAACCTCAATCTTTTTGGCAGTCGGAATATTTACACCAGCTATACGAGCCAAATTAACTCTCCATCTTTATTATACATTAAACCACATTTAAAAAGCTGATCACCCACTTTTCAAAATTAAGCCGGATTATATGACAAAATTTGCTACTGTCAACTAAAGATTTACATTTTTTTAAAAAAAATGCACTTTTTTTGCAATTATTTACTTATTTTTCTCTTACCACGGCCAACAAATTCTCTATTTTCTTAGCAACAGCATCAATAGAACCCGTCCCGTCAACACACAAAAGCCAACCTTTTTGCTCAAAATAAGGTATTGTGGGATAGGTCAAAGCTCTGTAATTCACGAGTCGATTATGAACAGTCGTTCGATTGTCATCGATTCGCCGATAAAATTCCGTCCCTCCGCAATTATCACAAACCCCGTAAACTTTAGGCTTAAGATATCGATCATGATACCCTTGACCGCATTTCATACAAGCATAACGCCCCAATATGCGTTCCATAATAATCTCATCGGGAACTTGGATTTCTATTGCCGCATCCAAAACAATTCCTTTTTTATCCAACAACTTATCCAAAACTTCGGCTTGAGGCAAAGTCCGTGGAAAACCATCAAGAATAAAACCATTTTTACAATCATCTTTCTCGATTCGTTTTTCCAACATTTTTACAATCATATCATCGGGAACCAGATTTCCATCATCAATCAAAGACTTTATCTTGTGTCCCAAATCAGAACCGGTCTGCGTTTCGGCTCGCAACATTTCTCCGGTTGATAAATGCGGAATTGCGATTCGTTCCTTCAATATACGAGCCTGCGTGCCCTTACCGCACCCCGGAGCACCGGTTAATACTATGTGCAAACCCAAACCATTAGCATTCATTTTTTTACTTCTTCTTTTTACCGGCCAAAGATGCCTTACGAATCAACGATTCATATTGATAAGCAATTAAATGAGATTGAACTTGCCCTACAAAGTCCATTGTAACTTGCACCACAATCAACAATGTTGTTCCGCCCAAAACAAACGGAACCGATAATTTACTGATTAAAATCTCCGGCAAAATACATAACCCAACCAAATAAATTGCCCCAACTACAGTCAAACGAGTAATTACATAATCCAAATACTCTGCTGTAGTTTTGCCCGGTCTGATACCGGCAACAAAACCACCGTGTTTTTTCAGATTATCGGCAGTCTCTTCCGGATTAAACACTATTGCTGTATAGAAAAATGCAAAAAACGCTATCAAAAATGCATACAAAACCAAATATAACGGCTGTCCGTGTCCCAACATTTGCGACAAACTCTGAACCCATGCCGGTCCGTTCTGTGCACTCAAATTTGCAATAGTAATCGGCAACAACAATAACGAACTGGCGAAAATCGGCGGAATAACTCCGGTCGGATTAATCTTCAACGGCAAATGCGAACTTTCAGCCGCGCTCATTCTGCCCATTACCTGACGCTTAGGATATTGAATAACAATCTTTCTTTGAGCTCTTTCAACAAATACAATCAAATAAATCAATGCAACAGCCATAACCATCAACATCAGAATAACTCCGGCCGACATTGATCCGACACGTCCCAATTCAAAAGTCTGAGCCAACGCCGCCGGAATATTGGCAATAATACCAACCGTAATTATCAACGAAGAACCGTTACCGACACCGCGTGAAGTAATTTGTTCTCCTAACCAAACAATAAACATTGTGCCGCCAACCAACGAAACAATGGTTGTAAACTTAAACAATCCTCCCGGCAACAATACTGCCGATGCCCCATAAGCATTACTCATACTCTCCAAGCCTACTGCTATTCCATAGCCCTGAATAATTGTAATCAAAACAGTTAAATATCTGGTATATTGGGTAACCTTGCGATGACCTGCCTCACCCTCTTTTTTCAAAGCCTGTAACGACGGAATAATCGATTGTCCTAATTGAATAATAATCGATGCCGAAATATAAGGCATAATATTCAAAGCAAAGATTGTCATACGCTCCAACGCACCGCCGGCAAACATATTAAACATTCCCAACAACCCATTCGAATTACGTGCAAACAATTGTGCAACTACTGTCGGATCGATTCCCGGCAACGGTATAAAAGTACCGACTCTGAACACAATCAGAGCCAACACCGTAAACCACAATCTTTTCTTTAGTTCCTCGGCCTTACCGAATACCGACATATCAACACTTGCTGCCATTTTTTCTGCTAATGAAACCATCTCTGTTTTATCCTTATATCTATCACAATATTAATCAACTATCGCTCTCAGGAGCGCAAAATATTATTATCTTAATACACTAAAAAATTTTTAATGCAACCACTTTATTATTATTATTATATTTCTACAATATACATTCCAATCGTTGAGCTATTTCTCTCGGTATTCTGATCGGCTTTTTGTTTTCCAAATCAAGATAAACCGCCTTAACATTCACCAAAGTCAGTAAATCATTTCCCCGTTTTATTTCTTGGTGCAAAGTCACACTGGCTCCACCAATCTTCACGGCACTGCAACTCACTTGCAACAAATCATCCAAATAGGCCGGTGCCAAATAATCAATATCGCAATGTTGCACCACAAAACCGGCTTTGGTTTGTGCCAAATTTTCGCTCTGACAACATCCCAAATAACGCAAACATTCCGTCCGTGCTCTCTCGGCAAACTTCAGATAATTGGCAAAATAAACTATTCCTTCCGCATCGGTATCTTCCCAATATATTCTTATCGGAAACCAAAACTCCTTACCGATAACTTCTCCTTTTGCCACACTCAATGAATCCACTATCAATTTGCTTCTCCTAATAAATCTAACTGTCTTGCAATTTCTTCCTTAATATTTCGCCGCGGTGCCCCCAAATATTGACACCCCGCATCAGAAATAACCCTGCCTCTGGGAGTGCGCTGTAAAAAGCCTAATTTAAGCAAAAACGGCTCAACCACTTCTTCTATGGTATCACGTTCTTCCGACAAGGCTGCCGCCAAAGTATCAGCTCCCACCGGTCCGCCGCCGTAATTCTGTAAAATACAATTCAAATAACGACGATCGAAAGCATCTAAACCATAATTATCAACATCTAATCTTTTTAATGCCACATCGGCAATTTTGTTATCTATCTCTCCGACACTCGCTACCATCCCGAAATCGCGCACTCTTCTGAGCAATCTTCCCGCCACGCGCGGAGTTCCTCTTGAGCGGCGGGCAATTTCTAAAGCTCCATCCTCTGACAATGGCATTTGCAACAACTTTGCTCCGCGTAATACAATTTTTCTCAAATCTTCCGGTGAATAAAAATCCAATCGCAATGGAATTCCAAACCGCTCGCGCAAAGGCGTTGACAACATCCCCGAACGAGTTGTTGCTCCCACCAAAGTAAACGGTTGCAAATCAATTTTCACCGAACGAGCCGAAGGCCCCTCCCCGATAATCAAATCAAGCTGAAAATCTTCCATTGCCGAATAAAGCACTTCTTCAATTGCCGGATTCAACCGATGTATTTCATCAATAAACAAAACGTCATTACGCTCCAAATTGGTCAAAATTGCCGCCAAATCACCGGATTTTGAAATCATTGGAGCGGAAGTAGCCTTAAAATTAACTCCCAACTCATGCGCCACAATCGATGCTAAAGTAGTCTTTCCCAATCCCGGAGGACCGAATAACAACACATGATCCAAAGCCTCTCCGCGTGCTTTAGCCGCTTCGATAAATACTTTCAAATTCTCGCAAACTGCCGTCTGCCCGACAAAATCACTCAATGATGTCGGACGCAAATTCACCGGCATACCGTTCTGCTCATCTTCTTCTTGCTTTTGCGGACTGACAATACGTTCTTCTTTCACCATTAAATTTTATCCTTTTATAAATTCTTTCAAAGCCAATTTAATCAACTCTCCCATATCGGCATCGGGATTTTTGATTGCCGCCTGATTAACTGCCTTATAGGCTTCAATTCGCTGATACCCCAAATTAACCAAAGCTGAAATTGCATCTTCTAATTTACTCGGATCATCATCGCGTGCCGCTAAATTATCTTCAAAAGTTTTAACCTCATCATCTTTTGTTGTCGCCGCTTCGACTGCTTCATTTATATCTTTAGCGACTATGGCTGTCGGAACCGTCACAATTTTATCTTTCAACTCGGTTACTATTCTTGCGGCCAACTTCGGCCCAACTCCGTTAGCCATACTGAACATATTTTTATCTTGAGCCGCCACCGCCTGACGCAACTGATTAGTCGACAAAACCGATAATATACTCAAACCTACTTTAGCTCCCACGCCCTGCACTTTAGTCAAAGTATTAAACCACTCTTTTTCTATTGCCTCGGCAAAGCCGAACAAAGTAATACTGTCCTCGCGCACCACTGTTTCAATCAACAAAGCGACGGCTTGTCCTATTTCCAAACGTCCCAAAGTTTTGGCCGAAGCAAATACCAAATATCCCACTCCGTTTACATCCAAAATCAAATAGTCTTCGCCTATGGAATCCACTAAACCCTTAAGTTTTGCAATCATAAATTTTCTCCCGTAAATCTAAAGTTATACAATAAATTTATGCCTTTCAAGTCTATTTTGAAGTTTACAACATTTCTTAAATTTTTCTTTCAATTTATATAGCTTTACAAAATCACTAATCATCATTGATTTTTAACCAATAATGATTTAACATTATTTCGTAATTTAATTCTACGAGGCCTAAAAAATGAAGAAAATTACTTTATTTCTTATGTTTTTGTTAATTGGTTGTGCTAGTTATGATTTACAACAAAATATGCGTCCAGATAATCGTTTTTTTACAAAAAAATTACCTAATATGGAACCAATCTTTGAAACAGGAAAATCTCTAGACACAAATATTATTAGTGTTCAAAATAATAGCGAATTTTCTACACTGTTTAGAAGAGAAGTTGAAAAGAATCTAATTAATAGTGATGGACCAGTTAAAGGTAAACTAGTGTTAGACCCTGTATATTTTGAAGTTGACACAAATAATGCATGGCTTTTCACATTGTATCCTCTATTGTTTATTCCACCTTCACTTGGTGTTCCTCTTCACTCTAATACATCTAAATGGGAATTAGAATTGAATGTTATTGATAAGAATGGTAAACGCATTGCTCGCTATTCTAGTGAAGCCACAGATACAGAATATTATGCTGCATACTGGGGCGTTAAGAATACATATGAGGCAGCAGCATTTAAAGGATATAAAAAAGCACTTAATAATGTCATTGAACAGCTACAAAATGATATCCCGGAATTATCAAATAAATTAAAATAATAAAAGGATGTTATTTAAATGATTCTAGAATTATAGAGTTTCACTTTATCCATATTTTACAGCGGCTTTATTTTTTCAGCCCATAGGCTCCGCGATATTGAAAATGGCATAAGGCAATCGCCAAAGCATCTGATGCGTCATTATTCTTCGGTTTGCATCCCGGCAATAATATTTTCACCATTGCCTCAACTTGAGTTTTTTCTGCCTTACCCACTCCGACAACTGCTTTTTTAACCTTATTCGGCTCATATTCGGTAACACTTATCCCAAATTGTGCCGGTGTCATAATTACCACCCCTCGCGCCATACTGAGTTTCATTGTCGAGTTCGGATTCGCATTAAGAAAAACTTGTTCTATCGCCGCCTCTTCGGGATGATATTTTTCAATTACCTCTCGCAATACATCATTTATTTCCTTTAATCTTTGTTCTATCGGCAATTTATTATCCGTCGGAATAAAACCATCTGCAACATATCGCACGCGGTTGTTTTCGGTTTCAATCACTCCCCAACCTGTCGATGACAAACTCGGATCCAAACCCAATATACGCATACCTTATCCCCTTTAACCAACAACAGCCGCTCCGGCCATAATCACCGACAGCGGCTGCCTTAAAAAAAATCATACAACCTATTCGGCCGCCAATTTTTGCATAATATCTTCAGCTATTTCAGCATTATGATAAACATGTTGCACATCATCATCATCTTCCATAGCATCAACAAAATCCAAAAATTTCTTGGCAGTTTCCAAATCGGTAATATCAGTCTTAACCAACGGTTTCCACTCCAAGCGTGAGGCTGCCGGAGTGCCGAACTTGGCTTCCAAACTTTCGGTAACCATATTCAAATCATCAGGCAAAGTCTCAATGTCATGATGTTCATCATCACTTGCCACATCATTGGCACCGGCCTCTAATGCTGCCTCAAACATCGCATCAGCCGCAGCAGTTGTCAAAGGATATTGAATAAAACCGATACGCTCAAAATTAAAAGTAACCGAACCGCTTTCGCCCATAGCACCGCCGCGTTTGCCGAAAATCGTTCTGACATTGCCGGCCGTGCGATTTTTATTATCGGTTAAGCATTCTACAATTACTGCAACTTTTCCCGGTCCAAAACCTTCATAACGGGTTGCTACATAATCATCACCACCGGCTGTTTGTGTAGCTTTGGCAATGGCACGTTCAATATTATCTTTGGGCATACTCTCGGCTCTGGCCGCAGCTATTGCCAAACGCAATCTCGGATTTTTATCCGGCTCCGGCATGCCGGACTTTGCAGCAATGGTAATATCTCTCGCCAACTTAGCAAAAACTTTGGCTTTTTTGGCATCCTGCGCACCTTTACGATACATAATATTCTTAAATTGGGAATGTCCTGACATTTTCTTAAATCTCCTTAACTTTTTTAATCAATGATTTTTTGGCTTTATACTACAATGATTTAAATCTCGCAACAAAAAAATATAATTCATAAAAAAAACTCGCCGACAGCGAGTTTTTTGTAAGAAAAGATAATTACTAATAGTAAGTCCAAGTAATGGTATTGGTTTCACCACTGCACAAACCGGTAGCGCTTAAAGGTATGGCACCTTGACTGGGTGTGTGTTTAACTTTGCCGCTACCACCTTCAACATATATACTGACCAAACCATCAGCACCCCAATCAGAAGTAGCCAAAGAACGGCAAGCTTCTTTACCTAAACCTTCCATTTTAATACCAAAATAAGTAGAACCGGTTACAGTATCAGTAGTTCCACAACAAGTAACCAAAGAAGTATGATCACAAGATGCAACCACAACTTTTCCTCCGAATGCGCCATATAATGTTCCGGTGCTTGCTGTGCTGGCAGCCATTTCATTAGGTGCTAAATTATATTCAATAGCAGTCTTAGGGGTAAGATTAGCATAATTCGGCGACGTAGCATAAGCAGTTCGGACATTCATCAACAACATGGTGATTTGGTCTTGCGCTTTGGTCAATTTATATTTTGCCATCGCTTTGGAATATCCCGAAATACCGCCGACCGACAAAACACCGATAATTGCCAGAACACCCAACATCTCGATCATTGAACGTCCGGATTGGTTATCCTTGTTTAATATTTTCATATTTTTTAACTCCCTTATATTGCCCGCCGTCATCAAACTATAGACATAGCTACACCGACATAACTAAAAACATAACATAACAGTTTTAACAATTAGTTAATAACAAAAATCCTGTTATCCACACATTTTTAGCAATCTATACATATACTTTTTTGAGCTGCTTTCTTTAATTTGAAAACAGCTCAAAAATGCTTTTTTTTTATTTCTTTTTAACTACTTTCTTTTCCTGAACTTTCAACTCTGAAGTACAATGCGGACATCTGGTAGCATTAAGCGGTATTTCCGAACAGCAGTAAGGACAAGTCTTGGTTGTAACGGCAACTTCCTTAGCTTCCTTCTTATCCATTTTTTCTTGCAATTTATTAATAGCTTTAATCAGCAAAAATACGGCAAAAGCCACAATCAAAAAGCTGATTACAGCATTGATAAACAAACCAAAATTCCAAGTAACCGCACCGGCATTCTGGGCTGCCGTCAATGAATTATACGGAGCCGGAGTAGCACCCTCTTTCATAACCAAAAACATATTGGTAAAATCAACTTTACCCAACAGCAATCCCAACGGAGGCATAATAACATCTTTCACCAAAGAATCTACTATTTTACCAAAAGCAGCCCCGATGATAATACCGACAGCCATGTCGATAACATTACCACGCATCGCGAATTTTTTAAATTCACCTAAAAAACCTTTAAACATTTAACAGTCTCCTCAATAATTATAAACAACCCAGCATCGTTACCGACACTGATGCGGCTAGACTTTTTCAACCTGAGTATATTCCAACTCAACCGGAGTAGCCCTGCCGAATATTGACACCGAAACTTTAACTCGAGCTTTTTCGACATCAACATCTTCTACCAAACCGACAAACGAAGCAAACGGTCCGTCACAAACTCTGACTTGTTCGCCGATTTCAAAATTAACCACCTCACGCGGACTTTTAACCCCTTCTTGCATCTGAGTCATAATCCGATCAACTTCGGCCTGTGTAACAGGATAAGGTTTGTTACGTGATCCCAAGAAACCACTTACATTTGGATTATTTTTAATCAAATGCCATGCTTCATCCGACATGATCATCTTAATTAAGATATATCCGGGAAAAAACTTGCGCTCACTTGCAACTTTAACGCCTTTTTTAACTTCGACAACTTCTTCCATCGGAATCAATATATCAAAGATTCGGTCATCCCATTTTTTTAACATAACCTGCTCTTTTATCGACTGCGCAACTTTCTTTTCACAGCCGGAATGAACATTAACAACATACCAACGTGCATCCATTTTTTACTCTCCAATCGAAAACACTACTTTGACAATCCAGCTCAAAATCTGATCAACTATAAAGAAGAAAGCCGCAGCCAATGCGACCAACACAATTACCATAACCAAACTTTGCATAACTTCTTTTCTTGAAGGCCAAGTAACCTTTTTAATTTCTTGCCTGACCTGACGAAAAAACTGCAGCGGATTAACTTTTGCCATAAACATCACCTTAATTAAACATTAAAAAAATATCCGTGTATTTTAAACACAGCTCCAATCTTTTACGCTATATAAAAGTTTTTATCAGTCAATGTCAAGAGATTCTTTAAGAATTTTATCTTTATCCATGCAAACCCCACAAAAAACAAATAACATTCTGTTTGATGAATAAAGTTGAAAAACAGCTTGCCTTTACCCGTTAAAAATCTTAATCTTGCACAATAAAATCTGAACTTTTACGGGAGAACATAACATGAATAATGATATTGTTTCGGCAAAACGCACAATTGATAAAGAAATTGTTGCTTTGCGCACTATGGAAGACGAGTTTGATGAAAATTTAACTAAAGCTTTGGATTTATTGCAAAACACCAAAGGACGCGTCATTGTTACCGGCATGGGAAAATCCGGACACATTGCTCGCAAAATTGCTGCTACTTTTGCTTCCACCGGAACCCCGGCTTTCTTTGTTCATCCCGGTGAAGCCAGCCATGGTGACTTAGGTATGTTCACTCAAAACGATTCGGTTATTGCTATTTCTAATGGCGGCGAGTCTAAAGAATTATCTGATATTTTGGTGTATTGCAAACGCTTTGATATACCTCTTATCTCCATAACCAAAAACCCCAACAGCTCCTTAGGCAAAGCTGGAGATATTCTGCTGAAATTACCCGATTGCGGTGAAGCTTGTCCTCTTGGCTTGGCTCCGACTTCTTCAACCACCGCAACAATAGTATTAGGAGATGTTTTAGCCGTTGCTCTGATGGAGCGTAAGGGTTTCAGCAAAACTGATTACAAACAACGTCACCCCGGAGGCAAACTCGGAGCAATCTTACGCAAAGTCTCCGATCTTATGCATAAAGGTGACGAAGTTCCTCTCGTCGGAATGGATGCCTCAATGCAAGAAGCTTTATTGGTGATGACATCTAAAATGCTTGGTTGTGTCGGCATTATCGATTCTTCAGGTAATCTTCAGGGAATTATCACTGATGGTGACTTACGCCGTTGTTTATCACCGGATGTTCTCACCAAAAAAGTCTCCGAAGTAATGACCTACAATCCTAAGACTATCGCTCCGGACGTTCTGGCTGTTGAAGCACTCAATACCATGAATAACACCGGAAAAGGCATTACTCAATTATTTGTTATTGAAAACGATAAACCTGTCGGGATAATCCATATTCACGATTGTTTGCGCGCCGGAGTCGCTTAATAATCTTGCCAAATAACCAAATTGATGAATTTTTTAATGCCGACATCAACGAACAGCAAATTCGCAAAGAATTGGATTCGCATACGCGAGCTTTGTCTCTCATCAAAATTTCCTTGCCGATTCTGGCTGCAGTTTTGTGTTTAACATTATTATTTTTACCGACATTTAAAAAAGATATCAATGAGTTTGCCATCGATTTGATTTTTCCCGATGGTGACGTTGAGAAAATGACAGCGAAAAATACCGTGCTTTATATTACCGATTCCAAAGGTCAAATTAACAATTTTAATGCCGAGTCCATCAAGGAAACTTCCGCCGGATCAAAAATTTATGAGCTTATAAAACTTGATGCATCCCTACCGCTCGACGGTAATGAATGGGTTAACATCCGCTCTCCTGACGGACTTTATGATCAACTGAAAGAAACCCTGCGCTTACCTCGCAAAGTGGAATTGTTTTACAGTCGCGGACTTAATATTGACACTCGAGATTTCTCCTACGACTTTAAGACTACTTTCGGTTACTCTCACTATCCGGTGGTCGGCTATGGTTTTTTGGGACACCTCAATTCTGAAGGGATTGAAATATCTGCAAAAGACCACACCTTAACCTTTATCGGAAAAACTTCCATCATCATTGATGGAAACAGTCTTAAAAAGGAAAAAAAATAATGTTGATACGCCTGTTGATTATATTTTCTTGCCTTATCCTAACCGGTCATGTTAAAGCCGAAGATATCAAACTTAATGCCGACCAACGTGTTGAATATCATCAAAAGGAACAAAAATTGGTCGCCATTGGCAATGCAGTTGCCTCAAAAGGCTCAATGAGTATCAAAGCAGATAAACTGGTCGGCTTCTATTCCCCGAAACAAAAAAACAAAATATCCCGTGTTGAAGCAAATGGCAAAGTCACACTGAAATCAAATCAATTTCAGGCTTTTGGTTCAGCTTTAGTCTATGACATCAAAGATGATAAGGCAATTCTCAATGGCAGTCCCGCTCGCATTAAAACCCCCGATGCCGAAATATCGTCCGCCGGCCCGATAATTTTTTGGATTTCCAGTCAAAAAGCCGTTGCTCAAAATAATGTTATCGCTGTTGACAAGCAGGGTAATACCGTCCGTGCCGATAATATGACCGCTTATTTTATCAAAGGCTCTGACAATAAATTGATACTTGATAAAATTGACATTTCCGATAATGTAAAAATAAATGCCAAAGATGCCGAAATAACCTCGGTTTCAGGCACTTATTTTGCCAATGAAGGCAAAATCAAACTGTTTGATGATGTAATTATTACTCAAAACGGCAATATTCTTAAAGGTAATTCAGCCGAAACCGATCTCAACACCGGTATCAGTCGAATATTATCCGGATCAACCGGACGCGTTAGCGGCGTATTTAAAGAAACTAAAAAGGAAAAAAATAAATGAGTTCATTTCAAAATCAGTCTACTCTTGAAGTATTTAACATAGGTAAAAAATATAAAAAACGTCCGGTTTTGCGCAATGTATCGCTAAATGTTCATCGTGGTGAAGCTGTTGGTCTGCTTGGCCCCAACGGTGCCGGAAAAACCACCTGTTTTTACTGCGTAACCGGTCTGATTACTCCTGATTATGGTGAAGTCCGTATGGACGGGATCGATATCACTCGTCTCCCGATGTATAAACGTGCTCGCTTAGGTATCGGCTATCTTCCTCAAGAAGCTTCAATTTTTCGCACTCTAAGCGTCGAAGATAATATTAAAGCTATTTTGGAAATGGTAATCGATGATGAAAGCCGTCGCGAAACAATGTTAGAAGAATTGCTAAACGAATTTTCGATTGCCCACTTACGCAAATCACCGGCTTTGGCTTTATCCGGCGGTGAACGACGTCGTTTGGAAATAGCGCGCGCCTTGGCCAGTCAGCCTAAATACATACTTCTTGATGAGCCTCTGGCAGGTATTGATCCCATAGCTGTCGGTGAAATAAGAAAATTGGTATCTCAACTCAAACACCGCGGTATTGGCGTATTGATTACCGACCACAACGTTCGTGAAACTTTGGATATTACTGACCGCGCTTATATTCTCCATGGCGGAACCGTTCTTATGGAAGGAACTCCGAATGAAATTGTTAACAATGAAGAAGTGCGTAAGGTATACCTCGGTGACAGTTTCTCAATCTGATTAAAAAGTGACACCTATGGCTCTGACACCCAAGCTGGAAATTAAACAAAGCCCCTCGCCGACGCTTACTCCGCAGCTTCGTCAGGCCATCAGCCTTTTGCAAATGACTAACCTCGAACTCAATGAGTTTGTTGAGCAGGAACTTGTTTCCAACCCTCTCCTTGAAAGAGAAGAAAATCTTCTTAACAATGATGAGCCTAATCCTTCGGAAAATAAAATTGAGCAGGAAGAATTTGCCAATGATTTTGATGAACAAAATCATTTTGATGATTTCGGCTCTGATACCGAAGGATATAACAGCTTTGAAAACACTGATTGGAGCGATTATCGCCAAAGCAAAATTCACTCATCATCTGATGATGATTTTGACTATATTCGCGATCGTTTGGCTTCCGAAAAATCACTGTATTCTGTTATTGAGGACCAAATAAACCTTGCTTTTACTTCGTCTTCTGACAAATTTATCGCTTTTTTTCTTTTACAAAATCTTGACGATTCGGGATATTTTACTGCTGACATTAACTCCCTTGCTGCTAAATTAAAAACAGCACCGCAACGTTTACAAAATATCCTCGCCCAAATGAAAAACTTTGAGCCATCTGGTATATTTTCCCAAAATCTGGCCGAATGCTTAAAAATTCAACTTCAGGATAATAATCAACTGACTTCTCAGCTCCAAATATTGCTGAATAACTTACCTTTGTTAGCATCAGGCAAATTTACCGAGCTCTGCCGTCTTTGTAATTGTTCTGCAAATGAATTGTCTGTGATGATTAAACAAATCAAAATGCTTAATCCCAAACCGGCGGCTTCTTGGAATACCGGTTTTAATCACAATATAATCCCCGATGTAATTGTCCAACGTAATGTCGCCGGAGAATATCGTGTCGAACTTAATCCTTTATCTCTGCCTAAATTACTTATCAATCATCGCTACTATTCTGATTTTAAAGAAAACAAATCCGCCAAACGTTATCTCAGAGAAAATTTAAGTCGCGCTTCATTTCTCATCAAAGCAATGCATAGCCGTGCCACTTCCATTTTGCGAATTGCCGAAGAAATAATCTTGCGCCAATATCTGTTTTTTGAAAAAGGAATTGAACATCTCAAACCCATGAATATCAGAGAAATTGCCGAAACTTTAAGTTTAAGTGAAAGCACTGTCAGTCGTGCCTCATCCAACAAATACATGTCAACCCCGATCGGCACATTTGAATTTAAGTATTTCTTTTCCAATGCCGCCGGTAATTATCTCGGCAATGATGACATTTCCACCACCGCAATTAAGCACCGTATCAAAAAGCTGATTGAAAATGAAGATCCTCGCCATATTTTATCCGATGAAAAACTTGTTGAATTACTCGAAAACGACGGCACCAAAATCGCTCGCCGCACTGTCGCCAAATATCGCGAAGCTATGGGAATACCGACATCGGCCGAACGTAAACGCACCGCCCGAAGTTCAAAATTATCGAATGATATTTATGATTATAACCAACATAATTAAATTAGCTTATATCGATCGTCAATCGGCTGTTAATACTCTTGCGGAATATAATAAATTATCAACAGACCAAATAAATTTGATACTATATATTTTGACTTTTATATTGACTTATCCGAAATAAAATAGTATCTCCTAAAGATAGGCTTTTGTATTTATATAATACCTTAGCCCTTGTTGATGTGTTTAAATAAAATTGAAGGTAAGAAATATGCAAATTACATTATCAGGTAATCAGGTTGATATCGGAGATCGTCTCCGTTCTCACGTTGAAGAAAGTATCTTAAATTCGGTTAACAAATATTTTCCGGCCCCTATAAGTTGTTCGGTCAATTTCACTAAAGAAAAAGATGATTTCGTTGCCGAAGTAACCGTTCATCCTGCTAAAAACATTATCCTGAAAGGAACCGGACGCGCCGGCGATCCTTACTCCTCATTTGATGCAGCCAACGAGCATATTGCCACCCGTTTGCGTCGCCATAAAACCAAATTAAATGACCACAAAGGCAAGACCGGCATGGCTGAAATCGCTAATGAAGCAGTATTTTCTTATGACGAAGATGCTGAAGAAGTTAATGACGATGCTCCTCTGACTATTGCTGAATTGGAAGCTAATATCCCCGTATGCACTGTGTCAGAAGCTGTTATGTATATGGATCTCAACAATGAGTCAGCATTAATGTTCAAAAATGCCGCTACTAACAACTTCAACATGGTATATCGCCGCAAAGACGGCAATATCGGCTGGGTAGAACCTAAATAATTCGGCTATCGGTATGAATATTGCCAATCTTTTACAGCAAAGCCATATTTTGCTTGGATTAAAATCCGGATCCAAACGCGAATTCTTACAAGATTTATCGCAACGGGTTTCTAACATCTGCTCAATTGATCAGCTTACGTTATTTGATAACTTGATGGAGCGTGAAAATTTGGGCTCAACCGGATTTGGAAATGGTGTTGCAATCCCTCATGGTCGCTTTTGTGAACTGGATCATCCTATGGCTTTTTTTGCTCGCCCGAACTATGCTGTTGATTTTGATGCTATTGATGGCAAACCGGTCGACTTAGTATTTTTACTGATTTCACCGGAGAATTCCGGAGCTGATCACCTAACCGCCTTGGCTTTGCTATCACGTTGCCTTAAAAACGACAATGTATGCGAGCAATTACGCAATATGTCCAATCCTACGGAAATATACGCTTTGCTCTGTGAATTATAAATTCATATTTCTTTCAAAAGCAGAAATGAAAATTTCTGCTTTTTGTTTATCTTTTATCAACTAATCATGCTGTATAATCCACCATAATGTGTTTTTTACCGGAGGAAATTCATGTTTTTCAGCCTTAACCGCAAAATAATTTACATGATTCTGACCCTGACAATAAGCTCATGCCTATTGTTTGTTTATACTTTTTACATGGCTTATTCGGTAAAAATACAAAAAGATCAACAATTATCTATTCAACGCAATCAACAATATAACAATTTATTGCTTAATAATATCAACATCATTAAAGAATTAAAAAGTTTCGTAAACGAAAACCATATCCATATAAATCCTCAAAAAAACCAATATCTACATTCTCTGATTTTTGACACCGAAAACGTCAATTTTTTAGTCAAGGAACAACAATCTATTGCCGAACGCAATAATCAATTTTCCGAACAATATGCTACAATCAATAACGGGGTTGCCATCATCACTGCCAGCACTGTTTTGCAACTCATATTTATATTTATTATGGGATGGGTTATTAAAAGACTTATTTTAACACCAATCAACAACATCTCCGCCATTTCCGAACAAATCAGTTTAGGTAACCTCAGCTTGCGTATTCCCGAACGTAAAAGTTCTCACTTTGTTGATGAACTTGATCGTTTAAGCTCTACCTTCAACACCATGTTGGATAATTTACAAAGCATGATGAATAAAATTAAGGAAGAAGAAAACTTTCTTCAATCAATAATCGACAGTATCCCTGACGGCATACGAGTAATTGATGATAAATACAACATAATTATTGCCAATCAAAGCTATTACGAAATGTCCGGTGATCGCCCTTGTCGTAACAAAAAATGCTATGCTTCATCTTTCGGATACAACAGCCCTTGTAACATCCCCAACACCAAATGTCCTGTTCGTAACATCTTAAAAGACGGGCAAAAAAATACCAATACCATTCAACAATTTGCTCATTCTCCCAATAGTTATTTAGCTGTAAAAGCCGCACCTTTATTCTATAACAATCATGACCATTACATAATTGAATCTATCCGCGATTTAAGCCGCGACATTGACTTTTCTCACCAACAAAAAGTATCATCTCTTGGCTTTTTATCATCATCAATTGCTCATGAAATCAAAAATCAGCTCGGCGCTTTGCGTATTATTATCGAACATCTTATTGCTAAATATTTTGCCGATAAACCTGATAATTGCGAAGAAAAGAAGCTCATTACCATAATTTACAACGAAATCGTTAATGCCACTCAAGTTCCCGAACGCTTACTTAAACTTATGCGTAATCGCGATATTGTTAATACCTCTTTTGACTGCGTCACTTCCATTATCGAAACAGTTGAAGTATTAGACTATGAGGCCAAAATAAACGGGATAGATATAGAAATACAAAAACCGCAAAAGTCTATAATGTTAACCGGCAACGAAACCGATTTCAAAATAGCTTCCATTAATATCATTTTAAATGCCATTAAAGCCATGCCGCAAAAAGGGACACTTAAAATTAAAATATCATCTTCACCTCGCACGGGTGTTCAAATAAGTTTTACCGATAACGGCACCGGCATCAGCAAAGAAAATTTACACAAAATCTTCACTCCGTTTTTCTCCAACGGTAATCAAACTCAAAATTCCAAAGGAACCGGACTTGGTTTATCGATTGCTAAATCAATTATCGAAAAACAAGGAGGAAGCATCAATGTATCATCAACCCTCGGCAAAGGAAGCTGTTTTACTTTTACTTTCCCCCCAACTCAACAAAAAGACTTGCCAAAAGCAAAACAACAGACTATAAAAACAACCAAACGAACTTCAAAAAAGGATAAAAACAAATGAGTAAAGAAGAATTATTGGAACTCACCGGCGAAGTTATTGAAAAATTGCCCAACGCTATGTTCCGTGTCAAATTAGAAAACGGTGTTGAAATTTTGGCTCACACCGCCGGTAAGATGCGCAAATTCCGCATTCGCGTCATGGTAGGTGACAAAGTCGATATCGAAATGACACCTTATGACTTGACCAAAGGACGTATAACTTTCCGCCACAAAGAATAAAAAAAGCGCATTTTGCGCTTTTTTTTATTCTTCTTATCATCTAAGACAATTTTTGATTTTACTCAAAGCTTCTTCCAACTTTTTCTTTTTATCCAAAGCCTCAGCCTGACGACGACGTTCTTCCGCCACAACCTTTTCCGGAGCTTTTTCTACAAATGCCGGATTATTGAGTTTTGCTTCATACGAACGTAAATTGTGTTCCAATGCCGTAATTTCTTTGGTCAGTCGTTCACATTCGACCGTAAAATCCATTACTCCCTGTAATGCTAACAAAATCACACCTTTAGAGGTAACTACCTGAACCATATCTTGAGTTGCCTCATCTTCACGTATTTGCAAAAATTCCAAACGTGCTAAAGAACAAATAATCTTATCCATATCTGCCAAATAATCTTTAGCTTCACTTGCACCCTGCAAATAAGCCTTCAATTTAGCTCCCGCCGGCAAATTCATCTCAACTCTCAGCGAACGAATTTTGGAAACAACTTCTATAACCCAGTCAACAGCTTCTTCTGCCTGAGTATCAATTTTTTCGTCTCTGATCCAATTCTGCAACATCAATTCACTTTGCATACCCCAACTGTTCCAAATCCGGGTAGTAATAAACGGCATAAACGGATGCAAAATCAACATAATGCGCTTTAATACCCAGGCAAAAACAGCTTTTGTTTCAGCTTTTTCGGTTTCATTTTCGCCATACAAAACCGGTTTACTCATCTCGATATACCAATCGCAAAAATCCCCCCATACAAATTGATATACCGCATTGGCCGCATCGGAAAATCTGAAATTATCCAAACTTCGACTAACCTCGTTAGTTGCCTCTTTGGCTTTGGCTATAATCCAACGATTAACCTGACTTTGTGCTTTGCCTTCATCAAATTCTGCTCTGAAATCTACATCATTCATCTCGCCGAAACGTGTAGCATTCCACAATTTTGTAGCAAAATTACGATAGCCTGCAATTCGTGCCTCGCTCATATTAATATCGCGTCCTTGCGTCTCCATTGCCGCCATAAAAAATCGCAAAGCATCAGCACCGTATTTATCAACCATTTCTATCGGATTAACCGTATTACCTTTTGACTTCGACATCTTATGCCCATGTTCATCGCGAACTAAGCCATGCAAATAAACCGTTTTGAACGGAATTTTCTTCATTGCATACAAACTCATCATCATCATTCGAGCAACCCAGAAGAAGATAATATCAAACCCGGTAACCAATACCGAAGTCGGATAAAATGCATCCAAAAACTCTGTCTTATCCGGCCACCCCAAAGTGGAAAAAGCCCACAATCCTGAAGAAAACCAAGTATCCAAAACATCGGTTTCTCTTCTTAATTCAACATCACGTCCGTAAAACTTTTTCGCCTCGGCATATGCATCTTCTTCATTTTCTTCGCAGAAAATATGCTCATCAGGTCCATACCAAATTGGAATTTGATGTCCCCACCACAATTGGCGCGAAATACACCAAGGTTGAATATTACGCATCCACTCAAAATAAGTTTTCTCATAATTCTTCGGCAAGAACTGAACTTCACCGTTCTCAACTTTCTTAATCGCTTCGACTGCTAATTTAGGAGCATCAACAAACCATTGATCAGTCATCATCGGTTCAATCACAACTCCCGATCTGTCACCATAAGGTATAACCATCGGGTGATCTTCTATTTTATCCATCAAACCCAGCTCATCAAGTTTGGCAATTGTCGCTTCACGTGCTTGCATGGTTGTCATTCCCGCAAACGGAGTATTTTCATTTAAAGTTGCATCGGGATTCAAAACATTAACCAATGGCAAATTGTGACGCTTACCAACTTCGAAATCATTGAAATCATGCGCCGGTGTAATCTTAACCGCACCTGTTCCTTTCTCGGGATCTGCATGCTCATCGGCAATAATCGGTATAACCTTGTCGATAATCGGAATAATACAATTTTTACCGATAAGATGCTTCAACTTTTCATTATCTTTGGAAATTGCTACTGCAGTATCACCAAACATTGTCTCCGGTCTTGTGGTAGCAATATGAACAAAATTCCCCTTCTCTCCTTCAATCGGATAGCGATAATAATACATCTTACCCGTTGCTTCTTTCTGTACAACTTCCAAATCCGAAACAGCGGTCATAAACTTGGAATCCCAATTAACCAATCTTTTAGCTTTATAAATCAAACCGTCTTTATACATATTAACAAAGATTTTTCTAACAGCCCGACTTAAACCTTCATCCATGGTAAAACGCTCTCTCGACCAATCACACGAAGCTCCCAATCTCCGCAACTGGCGACAAATCGTTCCCCCCGATTCCTCACGCCATTTCCATACTGTTTCGATAAATTTTTCCCGACCCAAATCATGACGGCTGATACCTTGTTTTGCCAAATTACGTTCAACTACCATCTGAGTTGCGATTCCGGCATGATCAGTACCGGGTTGCCATAATACATTCTTTCCCTGCATACGATTGTAGCGTGTCAATATATCCTGCAAAGTATAATCAAGTGCATGTCCCATATGCAAAACACCGGTAACATTAGCCGGCGGTATTACAATACAAAACGGCTCTTTTGACCTGTCCATCGAAGGCTTAAAATATCCTGCCGTTTCCCAATTTTTATAAATATTCTCTTCCCAGTCTTTAGGGTCATAATTTTTATCTAACATTTTTCCAATTTCCTATATTATTTCACATCACTAAAAACACAAAATGCCCTCAAAATATTACGATTTTTTAAGGGCATAAACTTCCAGGTCAATTCAAACACAACTTGTTTTACGAACCGACCTTTTCAATCACTCGAGCTATCTCTTCTTTTACAATTCTCTCTATCATAACCGGTAAATTATCATTAATCCAATCTTTAACTTGATGTTTTATCTCGGCTTCGGCTATATTACGATAATCAGCCCCGTCATTCCATTTCTCGGCAATATCTTTACCAATAACTTTAACAACAGCATCTTGCACAAAATCTTCCAAAGTTTTGCTTCCCTCGCCTAAACCGACAATCTGAGGAGATTCAACAACTTGCTTTTTCGTTACGGTATTTCCCTTTGCAAACATCTTGGCAAAATTACTGATTATATTTGCCGAAACATCAACTGCATCATCTGCCCCTATTTCAGAAACTTTTACATTATCATCAGTTGTCGCTTCTTCAACATTTTGCCCGACATCATCTGATTTTACAACAACCTCATCTATCGTCTCATTATGATTTTCCGATTCTTCAACCGCAATACTCATATTATCATCAGCAACTTCAGTTACTTCTGCACTTTCTCTTATCTGCTCATTAACTGCAGCATCTTCCGCATCTTTGGCAATCTCCTCCGCTACCTCACTTTGCGGCACATCAACCTTTTCTTCTTCAACAACATTCTCAGTTTTGCTAACTATATCATCTGCAGTTAGTTCTATCATATCAGTTGGCGAATTTATTTGTTCAAGCGGTTTAATCTCTTCACTATCAAGACCGTCAATAGCCAAATCTAACGGAGAACCTTCTTCCACTTGATTTATATCAGCCAAATCACCTTCCGCCTCATTATCATCTTGGGCAATGCGCATATCATCAGACAACTCTATAATATCATCATCAGCATCATTTGAAACAACTTCCGAATCATTTGTTTCACTTTCCGCAACCTCAGGCGTTACACTTTTATTATTTTCATCTTCTTCTAAAATACTTTTTATTGAAGATAAAATATCATCAACTTCCATATTTTCGCTATTTTCGGTCATAAGGCTCTCTCTTTCATTTGGCATCCAACCTTTATCATGCTATACAAAAAATATTAATAAAGCAAGCATTTATCATCAATCAAGTGATAACCACTTACCTCTGGTATCCTGATAATGCTTTTCGGCATCATATAATTCCACATTAAGACCTAAATCTTTTGCCGTCATTTTTCCCATCGAAGCCAACAAATTCATTGCTGAAACATAATAACTTCTGCGCGCTTTAACATCATTAACTTCTGAATTCAACAATTCCTGGTAAGCATCTAACACATCCAAAATTGTACGATTTCCTAAAGCCTCTTCTTTTTGAACTCCGTCTAAAGCTATTTTACTGGCTTCAATTTGATCCGATATTGACTTTAACTGCGACTCATTAGCTTTCATATTTTCCCAAGCACTGCGCACAGCCGCTCTAACCGCACGTTTTGCCTCCAGAACTCCCTCTTGTGCTTGCCACTTCAAATATTTGCTTTGGCGAATTTTTGCATTAGTTGAACCACCGGCATACAAAGGAACACTCAAATTAACTCCCCACTCACTATTATCAACTGTGGAGTTATAATGATTCTGTTCTGATTTATTACGCCCTACCGAACCTTCCAAATTCAACGACGGCCACAAATCGCCTTCATTTGAATAAACTTGATATCCTCTGGCCGCATATATATTCTGCGCCTGTTTAATTGTATAATTATTTCTCATGGCAATATCTAAAGCTTCGTCATAACTATTGGGTAACATTCCTTTCATAGCCGTAGGTTCAACCAACTCTTCAGGTTCACTGCCTACATATTCAACATAATTAGCTGTTGAAGCTTGTAAACTTCCCTCCGATGCAATTCTGTCGGAAATCGCTTGAGAATAGCGAGCTTTTGCTTGACTGACATCGGTACGGGTAACCTCTCCGACCTTAAAACGTTCCATAGTTTCATCTAATTTTTTCTTCAATAATTTCTCATTATTCTTCTGCAAATCAACTATAGCACGATTCTGCAAAACATCTAAATAAAATGTTGAAGCAGACGTTAAAATATTTTGCTCTACATTAGCCAAATTGTTTTGTGCTGCCTTCACTGCTCTGTCAGCCGCTTTTACCGAATTAACCGTAGAATAACCGTTAAACAAGGGTTGGGTAGCTTTCAGCGATCCGCCCAAACTGTCATAATCACCATCATTACCAACCCCTTTTCTTACTTTATTTTTACCATCACGATAACTTCCGCCGACACTGATATTCGGTCGATATCCTACTTTTGCCAAAGCAACATTTTCATCCTCGGCCCGTAAAGATGCCCGTTGGGCTTGCAAAGTTGGGTTAGAATTATAAGTTTTTGCCAAAACTGCGAAAATATCTTCGGCTGTTGCCCCGTTAACCCCGCAAAATACTAGAGAAACCCCTAGCAACAACTCATTAATCAAACTTTTTTTCATATCGTTCACCTACAGTTCTTTCAAACAATGATTAAATCGCTTATATATCTTTTATTCCCAAACTTCAAATTATTTTATCAAAAAATCCCTAACCTTTATCAAAAAAGCTTGTATTAAATTTTTTATTAACCATATATCAAACAATTTTTTATATCATCTTGCCATCTGATAAAAAACTAAGGAGCAGAAAAGTGAATAAAAAGTCCGCTATCATTAATGAAATTGATAAAGCACGCCTCAAATTTTCCATCGAGCATTATATCGAATATTTTATTGGTAAACGTGTTTGTGAAATCACCAAAGATGAAGCCCTGCAAGCTATTGCTTTGGCTGTGCGTGAATTCGCCATGGATAAAATGTATCAGACCATTGCCCGTTACAATAAATGCAATTCCAAACGCGTTTATTATCTTTCCATCGAATATTTATTGGGACGTTCATTGGAAAACAACCTCCACTCTTTAGGTTTGTTTGATATTATTAAAGACATCAAAATCGACGGATTCCCCAATATATCTTTAGAAGAAATTTTTGAAACCGAATATGATCCTGCTTTAGGTAATGGCGGACTGGGACGTTTGGCTGCTTGTTATCTCGATTCTATGGCTTCACTAGGTATTGCCGGATTCGGTTATGGTATCAACTACAAATTCGGATTATTTAAACAAAAGTTTGAAAACGGCTATCAGATTGAACAAGCCGATACTTGGCAAGGTGAGGAATCTCCTTGGCAATTTGCTCGCCATGATCGTGTTGTCAAAATCCCGATTTACGGTAATGTCGAAATCTTAGACAATCCGGACGGAACTAAAGACTTTCTCTGGATGAACACCAAAACCATCTATGGTATTCCATTTGATTTTCCGATTGTCGGCTATAATGGTAAATCAGTTAACTATCTGCGTCTTTTCTCCGCCAAAACCGACGATGAACTCGATATTAATATCTTCAACAAGGGCGGTTATATTGAAGCTATGAAAGACAAAATTGAAACCGAAACCATCTCTAAAGTGCTTTATCCTGCTGATGATGTAGCGTCCGGTAAAGAATTACGGCTTAAACAGCAGTATTTTTTTGTATCTTGCGCTATCCAGGATATTATTCGCCGCTTTATGGAAAAAAGTGATGATTTCAAAAAATTGCCGGACAAAGTTGTTATCCAACTTAACGATACACATCCGGCTATAGCCATTGCTGAAATGATGCGTTTGTTGGTTGATGTCCATGGACTGGAATGGGATGATGCATGGGAAATAACTTCGAGCTGTTTTGCCTACACCAATCACACCTTGTTGCCGGAAGCTCTGGAAACCTGGCCGGCCTCGATGATTGGTCACATGCTTCCTCGTCATTTGCAAATTATTTACGAAATCAACCGTCGTTTTATGGAATTTGCACGTATGCGTTTCGGCAATGATGAAGAAAAGTTGCGCAAAGTTTCTATTGTTTCTGGCGAAGGCGACAAACAAATCATCCGCATGGCAAACCTTTCAATTGTCGGATCTTTCTCCGTCAACGGCGTTGCCGAAATTCACTCTGAATTGATTAAAACCAAATTAGTTCCGGAATTTTACGAACTTTGGCCGGAAAAATTTACCAATATTACTAATGGTATTACTCCGCGCCGTTGGTTGCTTCATGCAAACACTGCTTTAGCCGGTTTAATCGATTCTAAAATCGGCGACGACTGGGTTACCAAACTCGATAAACTCAAAGAGTTGGAACAATATGCCACCGACAAAAAATTCATCCGTCAACTGGGAGAAGTTAAACTCACCAATAAAAAACGTTTGGTTAAAGTTATTCATCGCGCTTGCGGCGTTATGGTCGATCCCGAAAGCATGTTTATTGTCCATGCCAAACGCATCCATGAATACAAACGCCAACTCATGACGATTTTGCAGGTTATCGGCGATTATTTGGCAATTATTAAAGATAATCAACGTCCGACCACTCCGAAAACTTATATTTTCGCCGGTAAAGCTGCCCCGTCTTACAATTTTGCCAAATTGATTATTAAATTAATCAATAATGTAGCCGACGTAGTCAATAACGACCCGCTGGTTAACGATATGCTCAAAGTTGTATTTCTTCCCGACTATAAAGTATCTTTGGCCGAAGTACTGATTCCTGCGGCTGATTTAAGTTTACAGGTTTCAACTGCAGGATTCGAAGCTTCCGGAACTTCCAACATGAAATTTGCTCTCAACGGAGCACTCACTCTTGGAACTCTTGACGGAGCTAATATTGAAATCCGCCAAGCTGTCGGCAAAAACAACTTTTACTTATTCGGCCTGACCGAAGAGGAAGTTCAACAACAACGCAATTCTTACAATCCGCGAGCACTTTATGAAAGCAATAATTATATCAAACGTATCTTAAATGCGCTCAATTCTAATATGTTTTGCGAAAAAGATTATGTTCTGCTGTTCAAACCGATTGTTGAAGAACTGCTCAACCGCGACTATTATTTTGTCTTGGCTGATTTAGTATCATTTGATGAAAAAATGCAACAAGCCGAGCAAGATTTCCTCAATCAAAACAAATGGCACACCATGGCCTTACATAATATTGCCAACATCGGCAAATTTTCTTCCGATCGTTCGGTTGCCGAATATGCCGCCAATATCTGGCACATCAAATCTTGTTAATTTTATTGGTCTCTTAATCTTCCTTAATTCATTGAATTAGGGAAGATTTTTATTTTATTGTGAATTTTCATAAAATTTGACAAATTTTACTTGATTTTTAATTTTAAAAATGTTACTTTTTTTCAAAAATAAATTTTGGAGAAATTTAACAATGAACGAAAATCTAAATGACTCTAATGAGGATGGACAGCCTCAAAATAATCCAGATTTTGATATTGAGGAAATCAAGCCGTTAGCACCACAATGGCTTGATACAGTTTTCTCAACACTTTATGATAGTCTTGATCCGTCTGATAATCCCTATTCTGATGTTGAAGAATACAAAAACGCAACATTACAGGAAATGCTTGACTCTTTCTGTTCCCTTGATGTTGAAAGATATAATGAAACATTCAATGATTTTCTCAATATTGTCGCTTTAGAGGATATTTGGCCGAACATACCTGACGATAAAACACCAAATGCTATCACAAAACGCATTCAATTTATTCCTGAATTGCAAACCTTATACCAGGCATTAAATATCGGTGCAACTTATGGTCGTCTTTTTGATCCTGCCGCCACTAAACAAGACATTGATGATTTTCGCGACCAATATTTGGACCTGTCCCGACAATTATCCCCTTCTATATTTGCCAACCTCGAATATAAAACAGCACAACTTTATAACGGTATAAAAAATACTGCCAATGAAAATAGTATTAGTCTTACCCCGTTATACTACAATGTATTGAAATGCAGTGATGATCCTAAAACTATACACGAAAGTTTTCACAAACTTAATTTTGCTCGAATTTGCAACCAGGTTGCTTTAAATTCATGTGAACGAATTCTTAATGATGATAATATAGAAAAAAATAGTACCGATTATTTTTACTTATACAAAACTATGGGAGATGCCCATAGTCGCAATAAACATAAAATCGGCTTTATAACTCCTTCTCAACAAGCTAAAATGGATGAGCATAATCGCACCGCTGCTGAATATTATGATAAAGCATTGCCCTATGCTCCGACTGAATATGATAAAATAATAATCCTTAAAAGGATATATACCACCAATGCTGATACATATTATAATAAATACAATAACCTTTACCCTGCTTCTCTTATGGAAAGCAGCGTTAGACAACCTTACGGTCAGCAGTTCCCCAATATCACAGATTGCAACACTCATTAAAAAATTATAAAAATGCACTTTTGGACAAAAAATAGTTGAAATGCGATTTATTTTATGTTATTATTTAGATAAAATAACAGCTTAAGCGAGGAATTTTAAAATGACCGATACATTATCTCTGGAATTAACCGCATCGCTTTCTGATGATTCACTCCGCGATTTAAATGAAGAAATAAAAGAATTCAACAAAGAGCGTAGAAATAATTTATCAATTACCGCAACAGCCGATAAAATTAATTTTGCCAATCTCTCATTTAGCGATAAAAACATCTTAGATAACAATCAAGCTCGCGATTTTTTAGAAGCTTTAACTAGACTGATTGATGAATTATCTCATGAAAGCGGAATAAAAATTTCCGAAGAAAGTTTACAACAATTGCATAATTATAAAATTCGCTATAAATCTAAAACTAATCCGGGAGAGAGTTATATTAACCCAAAATGCGATCCACTACCGCTTGATTTTGCAATAGCCGATTTTTTGCATGATGAGGAATATCTCAAAGCTCATGGTCTTAATATAGAGGAACGAATAGCAGAAGCTAAAAATAAAGTTGAACAGAAAAATGATCCGAAAGAAGACAAAATAGCAGAGGACACTTTAAACTCTGTTAACAATCTTTTCGGTGATATCGATGGCAATAATCCCTATCAATTTATCCCTCAAAGCACAATTCTTCCCAATAATCACGAAAATCGCAAAAATGCCAGAGATAAAGGTCGTGAAAAGCTCGATGAAAACTACAAAGATGCCGTTATCAAACCAATGATTGATTGGGGTAGCGAAACCGTAATCATTTGGGAAGATGAAAAATCTCGCAAAGATGATAACCTGATTAAAAATGGTGTTAAAAGCCATACCAAACTTTTTGCCTATACTCTCAGAACAGGAAAAAATCCCCCGGTTTTGGAATTTTATGTAGGTAAAATTGGTAGCCGAGTTTCCGGTAAAGAAACTGCACCGGGGTTAAAACAATTGTCTGCCATGGGTTATACCTATTTTACAATGCCGCCCGCATCCGAGCTAACCAAACCTTTGTTCAAGGCTTATTTGGAAGGTGCTATTATTACCGGCATGGTTCCGCGTCTGAAATCTTCTGAAAATGATACTGAAGGTATGAATTTATCTTATGGTGATCTCAACGATCTGATGAAATTATGGAAAGAAAAATCCGAAGGTAAAGATTCCGAGGCCAGAATAAAATTTAGCCTGCGATTAGCTGAACAAGTTGAAAATTTCTGCTCCCGAGGCGGCGGTCCTGCTTCTCTTCTACCCAAAGCCGAGTCACTGAAAATGCAAGCAACTTTTGAAAAATTCACTCAAAGTTACGCTAGTAGTTTAAGTAATTACATGGCAAAACAACAATGGGATAAAGTTGATGTAATTGCCGCCAAAGCTGCCATGTCTCGCATCCTTGAAGAGTTGCAACAAGGCAGCCTTTATAATCCGGCAACTCATAAATTTGAAGCCTATAATCCGCTGGGTGATAATAAAGATAAATTAATTGAAACATTTAAATACTACCAATCTAATCCGAATTTAAAAAATAAAATCAGATTAGAAATTAAAGCAGAAGAAGATAATGGCGAAGGCAAAAGATTTGACCATAAACGTGACCGCATCAAAGAAGTTGAAAGAAGATACGAAATTGCGTGGAAGAAAGCCGTCGGAGATGTGAACTCCTATGACATCAAAATGCCTGAAATTACCTTCCCGGTCGGACTTGAAAATGCCCACAATATCACCCCTAATACATACAAACCTCTCCCAAAAAGAGGTATCTCACGATAAAGATATTTTCATCCCCTTCCGCCTTTAAAACAAAGGCGGATTTTTTTTTGTTTTTTAGCATTTTATTTAGATTTGCCTGTTAAATTTCTACTTAAATATTTCAGCTTTTAATGGGACTCAAATAAAATGTTACTTCATCTTATTGATAATATTGACAATTCTTATCTGAACGGTTCGATTTTGCGTTGTGTTTTGGCTTTGTTAACCGCGCTTATCCTCACTCTTTGTTGCGGTAAACGTTTTATTACTTTTCTTCATCACCATCAAACCAAAGGTCAACCGATTCGCGAAGATGGTCCCCAATCACATCTCCTCACTAAAAAAGGCACTCCGACTATGGGGGGAATTATGATCTTAGGTTCGGCTATTATATCTATGCTCTTGTTTTGTAATCTGCATAATGCTTTTGTTTTGACCGGTATCGGCGTATTAATCATCTATGGTGCTGTCGGATTCGCCGATGACTATCTTAAAGTAACTCGTCAATCATCAAATGCCATGACAGCCAAAATGAAATTGTTATTACAATTTTCAACCGCTTTGGCGGCTATTCTGTTAATTTCTCACTACACTCCCGCTAACTATCGTTTTATTCTCAATATTCCTTATTTTAATTGGCATTTCAACATCGGTTGGCTTTATGTTTTGTTTGCCATGATAGTCATCACCGGAGCTTCTAACGGTGTCAATTTAAGTGATGGTTTAGATGGTCTCGCCGGTGGACTTTTAAGCATAGCTTTTACCGTATTTACCATTATCGCTTATGTTACTGCCACCGCCATATCTTTAACCGAATTACCAGCAATTCCGTCTTCAATAGAAGTTGCCGTAATGTGTTCTGCCGTTATCGGCGGAATATTGGGATTTTTGCGTTTTAACCTCAAACCGGCTAAAGTTTTTATGGGCGATACAGGATCCTTGGCTTTGGGAGCTTTTCTCGGTTTGGTTGCGGTTATGCTCAAACAGGAAATCATATTGGCAATCGCCGGATTCGTTTTTGTCGGCGAATCACTTTCGGTAATGATTCAAGTATATTATTTCAAACTCACTCATGGCAAAAGATTCTTCAAAATGGCTCCTATTCATCATCATTTTGAACAATCCGGTTGGAGTGAAATAAAAGTTGTTCGCACCTTCTGGTTAGTCGGACTGATTATGGGATTAATCGGACTATTGGCTCTGTTGTAAAGGATATAACTATGGATTTGTCATTTAGTCGTTCAAGTCGCAATATTCTTGCTCGTTGGTGGTGGACCATCGATAAACCTTTGTTAATAATGATCAGCTTTTTGGTTATGTGTGGTTTTATGTTATCTTTTTCGGCTTCACCAGCCATTGCCGAACACTATCACCGCCCTACTTACTTTTTTGTAGTCCACCACAGCATTTATCTTTGTTTAGCTTGTGCTTTGTTACTGTTTTTTTCCATGCAAAACCTACAATGGACCCGGCGTTTGTCTTTGTTAGGTTATGTATGTGTTATTGCATTGCTTATTGCCACTATTTTTTGGGGACATGATGTAAAAGGAGCTCGCCGCTGGATCAACTTAGGTATTCAAATCCAACCATCCGAATTTTTAAAACCTTTATTTATCGTTTGCACTGCCTGGTTATTTGAAATGCAACGCCAATACAAAAACTTTCCCGGCATTCTAATCAGCTTCGCACTTTTAGGGCTGACTTGTCTGTTATTGCTGCTCCAACCCGATTTCGGTATGACTGCTGTTGTAGCCGGTGTTTGGGTTGTACAACTGTTTTTAGCCGGTATCTCCTTAAAAATGTTTTTTACCTTTGCCGCCGTAATCGCTCCTGTTCCGGTTATTGCTTACTTTGCACTTCCCCACGTGCAAATTCGTTTCAACCAAATGATTAGCGGAATATTTTTAGGTAAGCCGGCAGATCAAGTTCAACGTTCACTTGATGCTTTTAAAAACGGCGGGATCTTTGGAGTCGGATCAGGCGAAGGTATTGTAAAAATGCATATTCCCGACGCCCACACTGATTTTATTTTTCCGGTAGCCGCCGAAGAATATGGTATGCTGCTTTGTTTGATGATTGTTTTAGCTTATGCTGTGGTAGTTATCCGCTCAATGACCATCAGTTCCAAAGAAAAAAATATGTTTATCGTTTTAGCCGTTTGCGGACTTGCCGTCAGTTTCGGGCTTCAAGCATTGATTAACATGGCCTCGACACTGCAATTAGGTCCGACCAAAGGTATGGCCTTGCCTCTGATATCAAGCGGAGGTTCTTCTTTGGGAGGAGCTGCCATAAGCATAGGCATAATCCTGGCTTTAACCCGTAAAAACGTCCATGCGGAGAATAAAGACAATGAAATCACCTAATAATAAACTTATCGTTTTAACAGCCGGAGGAACCGGCGGACATATTTATCCGGCCGAAACTCTCGCTGTGGAACTGCAAAAACGCGGTTATAATGTAATGTTTTTCACCGATGCACGAGGCTTGGATAATTATCATGGTTTGTTGAAACAACTTCCTGTTCAAACCATATTATCAGGCAGTGTCGTCGGTAAATCTGTTTTTACCAAAATCAAAAGCTTATGCAAAGTAGCTCTTGGTATATTGCAAGCCGGTTATTATCTTTTTCGCAACTCTCCGAAAGCGGTAGTCGGGTTTGGCGGCTATGCTTCTTTTCCAACCGCTGTCGCTGCCATATTACTGCGAATTCCGCTTATCATACATGAGCAAAATTCGGTAATGAGCCGCACTAATCGCATTTTGGCACAATACGCCGCTTGCACTGCACAAAGTTTTCGCAATGTTAAAAATACGCCCTCCCGCGCTAAACAATTTTTAAGTGGCATGCCTATTCGTGACAAAATAATTCAGCTGCATAATCGCACTTATCAACCTTGGAATAATAGTCGCCCTTTTACCATCATAGTTTTGGGAGGATCGCAAGGTGCTAAAATTTTCGGTGAAGTAGTTCCGCAAACCATTGCTTTATTTGATAAGGCCGTTCAGAAACAATTTCTCATCTATCAACAATGCCGCAAAGGCGATGAATCGGAAATACAAAATGCCTATAAAAATCTTGCTTGTTCAGTAACCATATCTCCGTTTTTTAACAATATGCATGAACTTTATGCTCAAGCCGACTTGATAATCTCTCGTTCCGGAGCATCGTCGGTTTACGAAATTGCTGCGGCCGGAGTTCCATCAATATTAGTTCCCCTCCCTACCGCTGCTGACAATCATCAATACTACAATGCCAAAGATTTAAATGACTGCGGAGGCTCTATCCTCATTGAGCAGAAAAATTTTACCTCAGCTAACCTCTATTCACAAATTACCGAACTTATGCAAAACCCGGACAAATTGCAACAAATCTCAAATCATGCCCGAAGCTGCGCAATTATTGATGCACCTCAACGCCTTGCTGATGAACTTGAAAAATTGAAATAATTGAGGATAAAAGCCATGTTTGGAAAAAACAACTCAGACATTCTTAAATTATTACCCCAAGTCAAAGGGCAATACCTCCCAAACGAACCTCTCAGCAAACACACTTGGTTTGGTGTTGGCGGTCCTGCCGAGGTTATGTATTACCCTGCCGATAATCAGGATTTGAGTTGGTTTATTAAAAACAAACCATATAATCTGCCGATTTTTTTAATCGGTAGCGGTTCAAATCTTTTAGTAAGAGACGGTGGTATCCCCGGAGTTGTCATTAAACTTAATTCCAAATTTTATCGTAAATGGTCTCTGCACAACAACACCATCACTTGCGGTGCCGGTATGAAAAACAGCGAACTGAAAAAAATTATGCTCAGCAACAATCTCGGCGGCTTGGAATTTTTAGTATCAATCCCCGGCAGTCTCGGTGGAGCCGTCCGCACCAATGCCGGATGTTTTGGTAAAGAGCTGAAAGATGTTTTAATCGGTGCCACCATAATCGATGGAAACGGCTCAGAAATTGACGTTTCAGCTAATGATTTCAACTTAGGATATCGCAACAGTTTCTTTCCTGAAGATTGGATTATTACCGCCCTAACCTTAAAAGTTTTTCCGCAACCATCTCAAGAAACTTTGCGTATTTTGGATGAACACAAAAATTACCGCCTTAAATGCCAGCCGATTAATGCTAAGACTGCCGGTTCAACTTTTAAAAATCCTAACGGATTACGAGCCTGGGAATTAATCAAAAAGACTGGAAGTGATAAATTAAAAGTCGGCGGAGCCGTAGTTTCTGATATTCACTGCAATTTTTTAATCAACACCGGCAAAGCAACTGCTCTGGATATTGAAAGTTTAGGCGAAGAAATCATTCGCAATGTCAAAAGCGCAACCACCATCACTTTGGAATGGGAAATTAAAAGAGTCGGTGTAAAAAAATAAATGTCAAATAATCAAGAACAAACATCAAATTTCATAAAAATGCCCTTACTATGGCCGGCACGATTCCGTTTTACCTTGTTTATCATGACCTTAATATCCTTACTTGCCTTCAGCTCGATCATCCTTAAACAAAAAATTATCCAATCGCAATTGCAAAATACTCGCAACTTAATTGTCGATTTTATCGGCAATCACGGCTTTGAATTACAAGATATTATCATCAGCGGGCGCTCACGCACTCAAATACGAGAAATTAATCAAGCTCTTCATCTAAAACGCGGCGACAATTTTTTAGACATTAACCCGGCTCAAGTTAAACAAGCTCTTGAAGATTTGCCATGGATACGTGATGTTACCGTCAAACGTTCTTTTTTTCCCAACGTCTTGCAAATAAATATTAAAGAAAAAGAAGTTCTGGCCCTGTGGCAACTTAATCAACAGTTTTATCCTCTTGATTTTAACGGCTATGTAATTGAAGCTGAATACAATCCTGATTCTCCGATTCTGTTAATTGTCGGAGAAGAAGCTCCTGAACATTTGCTCGATTTATTACAAACGATTCGTCAAATTGATGCCTCCTATCTTTCCCGTCTCAAAGCAGCGGTTTACGTATCAAAGCGACGTTGGAATCTTATATTTAACGATATAAATCAAGGTATTACCGTTAAACTCCCAGCAGAAAATTTTGCAGTAGCGCTCACAAAATTGATTAATTTAGATAAAAGCTTTGCAATTCTTAAACGTAAATTAACCATCATTGATTTAAGATTACCCAATAAGACGATTGTTAAAATGCGTAAAGGAGGATCCTTAACCAAGACTAAAGGTCCGAGCCGAGCGCTGTAAAACTAAATACGGAGGCATCTTTGACACACGCTTTTGGCAAAGCAGCAACCATAGCTACCTTAGATATCGGTTCATCTAAGGTCTGTTGTATAATTGCACGCGTTTCAAGAGATAAAAAAATCGATATTATCGGTTATGGTTACAACGCTTCCAAAGGCATTAAAAACGGAGTTATAACCGACATTGCTCAAGCAACTCTTTCCGTCGGTAATGCCGTCCAAGATGCCGAACAAATGGCTAACGAAACAATTGATAAAGTCATTATAAGTATCGGCTGTGATAAAATTCGCAGTTTGCAAAAATCAGCCTCTATTCCTCTGAACAAAAATCGTCCCATCAGCGATAACGAATTGGAAAAACTATATTACAAAAGCACCGGAAAAATCGATATTGGAGAATATAGCCTAATCCACTGCATCCACAACAGCTTTCGTTTAGATAAAGGTGAATTAATAAAAGATCCTCGTAACTTGTTCGGTGAAGAACTGTCTATTAACATTTTATTGGGATTAGTTCCGGAACATATCTGTCGCAATCTTAATACAGTTACCGAAAATGCTCATTTAGAAATAAGCGGACGCGTTTTCAATTCTTATGCCTCCGGTCTTGCTTGTTTGGTCGATGATGAAAAAGAAATGGGTGCAACTATTGTCGATATGGGAGGAGGGAGCACCTCCATAACCACTTTTCATAACGGTCATCCGATTTATTTTTCTTCTATTCCTGTTGGCGGAGCCAATGTAACCAACGATATCGTTTATGGTCTGTCAACATCTTTCCCTCATGCCGAACGCCTCAAAACATTGCATGGTTGGGCTTTTCTGAACTCTCAAGACAACCTCGACACTATTAACGTATATCCGGTCGGTGAAGAAGATGATAGTTGCATCAAACAAATTCCCAAGTCAGAACTCATCAACATAATTACTCCTCGCATTGAAGAAACCTTTGAAATGGTCGGAAGAAAACTGGCTGATATCGGGCTGGCTAATCATACTTCACACCGAGTTGTTTTGACCGGAGGAGCTTCTCAACTTTCCGGCATTGTAGATGTTGCCGAAATGATACTCGATAAACACGTGCGTTTGGGGCGCCCTAAAAATATTGCCAATCTTCCCGACACACTGAACAATCCCTCTTTTTCTACCGCTTTGGGAATGTTATTATTTGGTATCAATTACAGTGAATTACGCCCCAAAAAAATAATCCAAAAATCCCCGTCTAATGAAAGCAGTCTATGGAATAATATCAGCTTATGGCTGAAAACTTTATGGGGATAAAAATTTTTCATCATTTTTTTAATTTGGTAACTAAAACTTAAGGTATTTGTTATACCATTCCCTTAAACTTTGTTATCACGAATAGAAAATAGGAGTAAGAATTTCCATGAGTATTAAATTGGCTGTTCCCGAGAAAAATGTAGTTCAACTTAAACCACGTATTTCCGTAATCGGTGTTGGCGGAGGCGGAGGCAATGCCGTCAACAATATGATTGAAAAAAAATTAGAAGGTATTGATTTTATCGTTGCTAATACAGATGCTCAAGCTTTGGAAAATTCTAAAACACAACGCCGTATTCAGCTTGGTCTGACTACCACCAAAGGACTTGGTGCAGGTGCACGTCCCGAAATCGGCAAAATTGCAGCAGAAGAAGCCTTAGAAGATATCAAACGTGAATTGGAAGGCTCTAACATGGTATTCATAACCGCTGGAATGGGCGGCGGAACCGGATCTGGCGCTGCTCCTGTCGTAGCAAAAATTGCCAAAGAACAAGGTATCTTAACTGTTGGCGTTGTCACCAAGCCTTTTCAATTTGAGGGTAAAAAACGTTCACAAACTGCTGAAAATGCTTTAATTAACTTCACCAAGGAAGTTGACAGCATCATCGTTATCCCCAATCAAAATTTGTTCCGTATCGCTAACAAAGATACCACTTTAATTGATGCCTTTGTTATGGCTGATAATGTTTTATACGACGGCGTTCGCTCCATTACCGATCTGATGATGAAACCTGGATTAATCAACTTGGACTTTGCTGATGTTAAGGCCATCATGGAAGACCAAGGTAAAGCTATTATGGGCACCGGCGAAGCTGAAGGAGAAGATCGCGCCATCAAAGCTGCCGAACAGGCTTTGTCAAATCCTCTGTTGGATGACTGTTCAATGAAAGGCGCCAAAGGTGTATTGATTAACATTACCGCCAGTCAGGACGTTACCATTATGGAAATCAATGACGCGGTCAATCGTATCAAAAACGAAGTTGATGAGGATGCCAATATAATCTTCGGATCAAGTTTTGATGATACATTGGAAGGAAAAATCCGCGTATCAATCGTTGCAACCGGCATAAGTGAAAGCACTAAAACTGTTTCATCACCATCAATCAATCTTAAAAAAGAAGCTCCATCATCTGTTGCTAATACTATAAAAACTGAAACAGTTTCAAATAGTGAAACTTCCAACGATAAATTCGGTTCTTCGGAAAATTTAGCCCAGGTTTTACAGGAAATTTCCGGCAACATGGAAGAAAACGCCGAAGTTGTTGCAATCAACTCGGCTCAACCGGAAGAATTACCACAAGAAACCAAAAATATTGATGACTTTGACAATTTGCCGCAATCGGATGTTATGAATAATATCCCCAATTCATCGGCACTTTTTCAAGCAATTATCAACAAAACTCCTACAATAACACCGACCGAAGAAATTCCTGCTGAACCGGCAGTTGTTAATGAATATCCTCAACCGGATAATGAAGATATTTTTGTTCCCAAAACCGCTTTGGAAATGCCCAAAAGGGAACCTGAACTTTTTCCTACTCCTGTTGCTGCTCCGGTCGTTATTAACAACAAAAAGGAAGATGAAGAAGAAAAACTTATCGTCAACGAACCTGAGCCGCACCGCCGTCGTAGCTTTATTGAGCTTATGACCGGTCGCTCCATTGCCAAACGCAACCAACAAAATCAAACTGTTCGAACTCAAGAACCTGTTATGTCTGATTTAGGTTCAAGCGACGAAGACAAAGTTAATCTTGAAATTCCCTCTTTTTTAAGACGTCGTTAAAAAACGGTTTATTCATGGGGAAACCTCTGACAAACGGATATCTTGTCGGAGGTTTTTTTATTTATCCATTTAAATTTCTTAATTTATTATTATATTTAACCGTATGATTGTTACCTTTTGGAGGGATCCAAACCATGAATAATTGTGCCGTATTTATGCTTGATCATGATAAAGATTTTTTGACTTTATATTCAACCTTACTCAAGAAAAAAGGTTGTCAGGTTTTTGCTACCGACAATCTTTTTCTGCTGCTCAAATATGCTAAAACGGTTGAGCCGGAATGGATATTTATTGATGAAGACTTTTCCGTTGCATCTCCCGATGATATCATCAATACTATCAACAACAAATTAAAAACAACACCGCGTTATACCATAATGAGCGGCAACAAAGATTTTCCTCTTTTTGAGGATTCTTCCCCGATTGACTATATTTACAAACCGCGAGCTTTGGAAAAAATCATCCAAATTGCAGAAAACTGTTGCATTATGCAATAAATTCTCTACTATTGGCGGCATAATGAGAAATAAATGTAATCTACCGCCATGCTGAAATTTTTTCAAAATCTTATTCATCAAACTTATGATATAATGCTCAAATGGTCAGCCTCGCCTCACGCGATGTTTTGGCTGTTTTTGGTAGCTTTTGCCGAAAGCTCCTTTTTTCCGATTCCCCCTGATATTATGCTTATACCGATGATATTAGCCACACCTGGTAAAGCCTGGAAAATTGCCTCGACTGCTACTCTTGCCAGCCTGATCGGAGGCTATTTCGGTTATGCTATCGGAGTTTTTGCTTTTGATAAAATTGCCGAGCCGATTCTGGAATTTTATAATGCTTTAGATAAATTTCACACCTTTGAAAATTATTATCATCAATATGGAGCTTGGATTGTCTTTGGTGCCGGAATCACTCCGTTCCCCTATAAAATTATTACTATTGCCAGCGGCGTAGTTCACCTTGATTTATTTGTATTCACTATTGCCTCGATTCTCGCCCGCGGTTTACGATTCTTCGTAGTAGCCTGGCTGTTAAAAAAATACGGCGAGCCGATGAAATACTTCATCGACAAACATTTAGGCAAGTTATCGGTATTATTTTTAATATTGCTTATCGCCGGTTTTGCTGCGATAAAACTGTTTTAGTTCTGCAAAAATTTAACCTTCATCACCGCTAAACCATTGGCTGTAATCCGCGAAACATTTTCATAAAAGTCTTTATATACTTTAGCATTTTGCAACCACGCCTTAAACCTTTCATTTTCCAACAATTCATGATTTAACGGTTTCTCGGCGATTCCCACCGCACGAATAATCTCTCCGGATAACACAAAATCACGCACGATATTCCACGCCCTGTCTTCTTCACTCGGCTCTGTTTTTACATCTTCAATATTTTCATCACTTTTCTTAATTTTGATAATTTTATGCAACTGATTATAAACCCGCTCTTTCCAATTAGATGCTGTATCAACTTCTTCAACCGGTTCGGGATATTTATTTAAATAAGCCTCAACAAATTCTTTTTGTAATTCTCCCACCGACGGAACACCTTGTGCGGCAATTTCTTCTATACGGGCAACTTCATCTTTAACTTTAACATTTCCTTTTACGACCTCACTCAAAACTTCTGCTTCGTAAACAAATTTTCCCCCGCGTTCACCGGCTTCCTTAACCAACATTGCTGCCGTTAAAATCAAAGCTCCTTCATCTGAAACTTTTGCTAATTCACGTAATTTTTCTTCCGTCTTATCCATTCTCACAACCAAACCCAACAAAGCATCAACATCAGCCTTTGATTTTATGGTATTAACACTTATTTGTTGAATATCATCGATTCGTTTCTGCATTGATGAAAAATCCGGATTATGCGCAACATACTCAACCTCTTGCAACTTATTTTGCAAATCTGCCAGTTGTTGTTGCAAATAATTAACCTGCTCGCTCATCACTTCATCAGGTTTTGCCCTCATTATTTCATCAAGTTGATTTTTAATATCTGTTCTATAATACCAAGCTCCATAACCCAACGCACCTACTACCGCCAAACAAACCGTTCCTCGCAATATTTTACCTAAATTTAAGCTTGATTGCATCACTTGAGCATTTTGATTAGTCTCTGATTTGGTCTTAGACATATTAATTTCTCCGTTTTATGATGAAAACACTTGGCATTAATTATTTAATAGTGTATATAATATCATCAAATAAGCAACAACAATTTAAATTTTAAGAAGTGCAAAAAAAATGTTAGTCCTCGGAATTGAAAGCAGTTGTGATGAAACTGCCGCCGCTTTGGTAAATGACCGCAAAGAAATTTTAGCCTCCACTGTGCTCACGCAAAGCGAGCATAAAAATTTCGGCGGAGTTGTCCCTGAATTAGCCGCTCGTGCTCATCTCGAACATATTGATGAAATTATTGACGACACCTTTAAGTCTGCTCATATCTCGCCTCAAGATATTGACGCTGTTGCCGTTGCCGCAGGTCCCGGATTAATCGGCGGAGTTACCGTTGGTGTTATGGCTGCCAAAGCTTTAGCTTTAGCCCTAAACAAACCTTTTATTGCCCTCAATCACTTGGAAGCTCACGCTTTGGTTGCTCGTTTACATACCGATATACAATATCCTTACCTTTTATTACTCACCTCCGGCGGTCATTGCCAAATATTGGTTGTTGAAGGTGTTGGCAAATTCAAACGCCTTGGCACCACTATTGATGATGCAGCCGGCGAAGCTTTTGATAAAGTTGCTAAAATGTTAGGACTTGGTTACCCCGGCGGACCGATGGTTGAAAAAATGGCCTCACTGGGCGATGCTTCACGATTCGTTCTACCACGCCCTCTATACAATTCTCCTGATTGCGACTTATCTTTTTCCGGTCTCAAAACCGCTGTTCGCAAAATTATTGAATCTTATTCACCCGATGGCATAATTGAACATGCTATTATGCGTAAAAGAGATATTGCCGACATTTGTGCTTGCTTTCAAACTGCTGTGGCAGATATCTTTGTCCATAAATTAGAACGTGCTATTAATTATTTCAAAAAAAATTATCCTACCGGACAACATTTGGTTGTTGCCGGTGGTGTTGCTGCAAACTTATATTTACGCGCACGCCTACAAAAACTTTGCGATTCTTCCGAATTGCTTTTTGCCGCACCTCCAATCAATTTATGCACTGACAACGGCGTTATGATTGCCTGGGCCGGTGTTGAGCATGCAATCAACAATATGTTTAACGATCTGGATTTTAAGCCGCGCCCGCGTTGGCCGTTAGATGAAAATGCTCCCAAAGCAGCCGGTGCCGGAGGAGTAAAAGCATGAGACCGATTAAGGAAATTCAAAAAATTCTTGATGTATTTAAATCTCAAGACCCGCAACCTAAAAGTGAACTGGAATTTCACAATGCCTATACTCTTCTTGTTGCTATAATGCTGTCCGCCCAAAGCACCGACAAAGGCGTAAACAAAGCCACTAAAGACTTATTCAAGCTCGTCGATACCCCTCAAGCTATGCTTGATATCGGACTTGAGAAATTAAAAGATTATATCAAAACCATCGGACTATATAACAACAAGGCTAAAAATATCATTGCCATGTCTGAAATTTTGGTAAAAGAATATCATGGTGAAGTTCCCCACAATCGCGATGCTCTGGAGGCTCTCCCCGGAGTAGGACGTAAAACCGCAAATGTTTTGCTTAATGTTTGGTGGAATGAACCGACTGTGGCTGTTGATACTCATGTTTTGCGTCTTGCTCAAAGACTTGATTTAAGCAATGGTAAAACTCCTTTGGAGGTTGAAGCTGACCTCAATAAATTACCTGACGAATATCGGCTTTACGTCAATCATTGGTTGGTATTATTCGGACGATATATCTGCAAAGCCAAAAAACCTGATTGTGCCGCCTGTAAAATTAAAGGTTTTTGTAATTCTTCTGAAAAAAAGCTAATTTAAACCTGTCCGTTCCTCAACATAAAAAACGTGAATTTATCATATTATAAAGTCATTCCTATAATTGTCAAAAGCGAGCGATAATGCGGCTTTTCCCAGCTTATTTTTTTACGTCATTCTCGGACTCTTTTTTTCTGTCATTCTCGGGTTGTTTTTTCTCTGTCATTCTCGGGTTTAACCCGAGAATCCAAATAATATGACGCTTCTTTGTTTTGGATTCTCGGATCAGGTCGCTATCGCGACACGTCCGAGAATGACTGAATAGACCGAGATCACCACGTCGGTCGTTATCACTCACTCCTCGTGATGACATCTATTATAAGAGTTTGGGATTTATGAGCCACAACTATTCTGGGTTTGGGTATAAGCAGATTTAAGAATAACAAAAATCAAACAACGCATGGAAACTTCCTTATTCGTTAACTGTCTGAGCAAACGCGTTAAGCGTTGGCGAGTTTTAACGAACATACGTGGTGTTTGATTTTTGCTTAAATCTGCTTCGCCCAATGACTTTTGGTTACTTTTGGTCATTCAAAAGTAACATAAATCACCAGTCCGATGGTTTTTGTGCTACGTCAGTCCGAGACTGTTTGACCATTCAAAAGTAGCTAAAGATTCTCTGCTTCGCCCAACAAATTTGGTTACTTTTTGTTGTCAAAAAGTAACATAAATAAACCAGTCCAATTACTTTTGGTTACTTTTTGAAAGTAACGCAAAAAAACAAAACATTAATTAATTTTTGTTTTTGCCGATAATCTTCTTCCCTCCCATATAGGGCTGTAATTTCTCCGGAATATTAACTGTTCCGTCGGCATTTTGATGATTTTCAATAAAAGGCACCAAAGCGCGCGGTGTGGCAATTCCGGTATTGTTTAAGGTATGCACAAACTTAACTTTGCCGTCAGCGTTTTCTCTATAACGCAAATTGGTGCGGCGAGCCTGCCAATCGGTAATGTTGGAGCAAGAGTGAGTCTCGCGATAACAATTTTGGCTCGGCACCCAAGCTTCCAAATCATATTGCCGATATTTCGGTGCACCCATATCGCCGGTGCAAATATCCAACACTTGATAAGGAATTTCCAAATCTTGCAAAATTTCTTCAGATATTTGCAACAATTTTTGATGCCATTTCTCACTTTCGGCCAAATCATTTTTACAAATCACAAATTGCTCGGTTTTCATAAATTGGTGAACCCGCACCAGACCTCGGGTGTCTTTGCCGGCGGCTCCGGCCTCACGACGAAAACACGGCGAAAATCCGGCATATAAAATCGGCAGTTGATTTTCGTTTAAGATTTCATCAGCATGCATCGAGTTCAAAATCAATTCCGCCGTGCCCGAGAGATAAATATCATCAGCCGGCATATAATAAATTTCATCACGCGAAAACGGCAAATATCCCTGACCATATAAAGGTTTTTCTTTGGATATTGCCGGCACTGTAATCATCGTAAAACCTTTATCGCGCAACTTATCCAACACCATCATGTGCATAGCCAGTTCCAATTTGGCCAAATCATTTTTAATTGCATAAGTGCGAGTGCCGGAAATGCGGGCAATACGTTCCATCTCGCCCCAGTCGTTCAAATCCATCAATTCAATATGATCACGCGGGGTAAAATCAAATTTTTTCGGCTCGCCCCATTTGCGGATAACCACATTTTCACTGTCATCTTTGCCATCGGGACAATCCTCACTCGGCATATTGGGCAACCCCAACATCATCAAGTCATAATCAGCCTGAGCCTTGTCTAATTCGACTTGCTTTTCCTTCATATCTTCGCCAATTTGCTTGCTTTTAGCAATAATAGCGGCTTTTTCTTCTACCGGAGCCGATTTTATGGCGGCACTCAGCTTGTTTTTTTCTTCCGCTCCTGCCTGCACGGCGGTTTTCAACTTGTTTAATTCTTTATATTGGTTGACTAAGGCATCAATTTTTTCGGCTCCATAGCCTTTGCGTCCGAGTGATTTTTTAACCTCATCACTGTGTTCGATAATATATTTAATATCCGGCATAACTGTTACAATCCTATAAATTTACTGTTGATTTAAATTCCGCACCATAATAATATACGACAAAATAATTTCAATAAAAAATTACAAAGGTAATATTAAAATGTTTGAAGATAAGACTGTTTTAACCGGAGTAAAGCCCACCGGAACTCCGCATTTAGGCAATTATATGGCCGTAATTTCACCGGCGATTAAACTTGGTAATCAAGCTAAAAATCATTATATGTTTATTGCTGATTATCACGCTATTAATGCCGAAAAAGATCCCGCAGTTTTACGTCAAAAATGTCAGGAAATTGCTTGCGGTTATTTAGCTTGCGGACTTAATCCCGATCATTCGGTGTTTTATCGTCAATCAGATGTACCGGAAATTTTGGAGATTGCCACTATTTTATATGCTTATACTCCCAAAGGTTTTATGAATAAAGCTCACGCTTATAAGGCTTTTGTTGATAAAAATCGTGCTGCACAAAAACCTGATGATGATGGTATAAATATGGGGCTTTATACTTATCCGGTGTTGATGGCGGCTGATATATTGTCTTTTGATACCGACATTGTTCCTGTGGGAAAAGATCAGGTTCAACATGTGGAAATTGCTCGTGATATTGCCGGTATTATCAACGCTCATTATGGCAAAGAAATTCTGCATCTTCCCGAATATCATATTGAAGAAAATATTGCAATTATTCCGGGGTTGGATGGTCGTAAAATGAGTAAATCTTATGACAATGTCATCCCCTTTTTTGCCGATGACGCAACCATCAAAAAGGCGGTTTATGCCATCAAAACCGATTCGCGTCCGTTAGAAGAGCCCAAAGATCCTGATTCTGTCTTAGTTTATCAGATTTACCAAGCTGTTGCCGCTCCCGAGCAGGTAAAAGCAATGGCCGAAGGCTTGCAACAAGGCAAATTGGGTTATGGTCATGTTAAAGCGATGTTGCTGGAAGCAATAACCGATTTTATCAAAGAGCCGCGTGAAAAATACAATTACTATATGGCGCATTTCAACGAGGTTGAGGGTATGTTGGAATCCGGTCGTGACAAGGCTCGTCCTGTTGCTCGCCGCACTTTGGATCGATTAAAAAATACCGTCTTCGGTCGCTAAAGATGCTTGACTCTTAATGGTTGCTGTATTAGAATCCCCGCCGAATAGTGATTTTTTTTGAGAGTAAAATGTTTAAGCGCAAAATATTGATATTACCGATTATCACCATTATCCCCTAGGGGGATCGTGCTTTATATTTTATTTTTTTTATTCTCGTTTTTTTTAATTTAATCAAGTTAATTTTAGGGCGTTTTATCAATGAAACATTATGCAGATATCAAGGCAAAGCCGGACTTTGCCGCAATGGAAAAAGAAATCCTGAAGTTCTGGGATGAAGACCATACTTTTGAAAAATCGGTTCACAATCGTGACGGCGCCGCCGAATTTGTGTTCTATGACGGCCCTCCGTTTGCCAATGGCACTCCGCACTACGGCCATATCATGGTGTCTTATGTCAAAGATGTGGTCGCACGTTTTCAAACCATGTTGGGCAAAAAAGTTGAGCGTCGTTTAGGTTGGGATTGCCATGGTTTGCCGGCCGAAATGTCCGCCGAAAAACAGCTTGGTGTGTCCGGTCGCAAGCAGATTGAGGCCTATGGCATCGAAAAATTCAATAATTTCTGCCGCGCCGACGTGCTTAAATATTCCGGCATTTGGGTTGATATGTTCAAACGCATCGGTCGTTGGGTTGATTTTTCCAACGATTATAAAACCATGAATTTGCCTTTTATGGAGAGCGTAATCCACAATTTCAAAGAGCTTTATGATAAAGGTCTGGTTTATGAAGACTATCGCGTTTTGCCTTATTCCTGGGCAGCGGAAACTCCGCTTTCCAACTTTGAGGTTAATCAGGGGTATCAAGACAAAACCGATTTTGCCATAACTATTATGTTCAAACTTGAAAACGGCATGAAAATTCTTGTTTGGACTACTACTCCTTGGACCTTGCCTTCCAATTTGATGTTGGCGGTGGGCAAAGATATTGATTATGTAATCATGGAAGAAGACGGTCAAAAATATATTCTCGGACGCGCTTTGCTCGGTCGCTATAAAAAACAGCTTGAAAATGCGAAAGAGGTCGGTTCGCTTAAAGGTTCCGATTTGGTCGGTATGAGCTATGAGCCGATGTTCCCGTATTTTGCTCACTTAAAAGAAAAAGGTTGTTTCAAAGTTCTCTCCGGTGAATTTGTATCAACCGAAGACGGAACCGGCGTTGTCCATATTGCTCCCGGTTTCGGTCAGGATGACTTTGATGTTTGCCGTGCTTATGACGAGCATTTTCCGGTTATTTGCCCGGTTGATGAGGCCGGTAAATTCACCGCAGAAGTGCCTGATTATCAAGGTAAACAGGTTTTTGAAACCAACGAGCCGATAATGCAATGGCTCAAAGAAAACGGGCTTTTGGTTAAAAAAGAGCAATACACTCACTCTTATCCGTTCTGCTGGCGCACCGATACTCCGCTGATTTATAAAGCTATGTCATCATGGTTTGTCAAAGTTACCGATTTCCGTGATGAAATGGTCAAGAATAATCAACAAATCAACTGGGTTCCCGACCATATTAAAGACGGTCGTTTCGGCAAATGGTTGGAAGGTGCCCGCGATTGGTCGATTTCGCGTAATCGTTTTTGGGGTACACCGATTCCGGTTTGGAAGTCGGACAATCCGCAATTTCCGCGTGTAGATGTTTTCGGTTCAATAGCCGAGATTAAAGAAAAAACCGGTTTTGAGGTTACCGATTTACACAAACCTTACATTGATGATGTGGTATATCCCAACCCTGATGATCCGTCGGGCAAAACCATGATGCGCCGTGTCGGTGATGTGTTTGATTGCTGGTTTGAGAGTGGCTCCATGCCTTATGCTCAAGTGCATTATCCTTTTGAGAATAAGCAATGGTTTGAAGATCATTTTCCGGCTGATTTTATTGTTGAGGCTATCGATCAAACCCGCGGTTGGTTCTACACTCTGACTGTTCTTTCTACCGCTTTGCACAACAAGCCGGCATTTAAGAATTGTATCTGCACCGGATTGCTGATGGCCGAGGGCGGACAAAAGCTTTCCAAACGCTTAAAGAATTACCCCGATCCCAACGAAGTGTTGGAAAACATCGGCTCGGATTCTCTGCGGTGGTTTTTGGTATCATCTCCGGTCTTAAAAGGCGGTAATCTGGCGGTTGATAAAGAGGGTAAAGAAATTGCCAAAGCCACCCGCGAGGCTTTGATTCCTTTGTGGAATGCTTTTTATTTCTTCACTTTATATGCCAATGCCGAAAGCTATCAGGCCAAGGAGGTTTATACTTCCTCTGATGCTATGGATAATTATATCTTATCCAAGTTGAAAAAACTCGGTGAAACAGTAAAATTCGGCATTTCTTCTTATGATGTTGCGGTTGCCTGTGATGCTGTTGCCGCTTTTATTGAAGTTTTGAACAACTGGTATATTCGCCGCACGCGCGATCGTTTTTGGGAAGGCGAGGCTCTGGCCTTTGACGTGCTCTACACGGTATTGGTTAATTTGAGCAAAATTGCCGCTCCGTTAATGCCTTTTGCCGCCGAGTATGTCTATAAAACCTTAACCGGTGCTGAATCGGTTCATCTTTGCGATTATCCCAATCTTGATGCAGTCAATTATGATGCAAAATTGGTTGAGGATATGGACTTTTTGCAGGAATTATGTTCAGCCGGCAAGTTTATCCGTGAGGAGAAAAAATTGCGCAACCGCCTGCCGCTCAATTCTTTAACCGTCGTTGGTCGTGAATTGAGCCCCGAATATCAGGAAATTATCAAAGACGAGCTGAATGTTAAGCAAGTTAAGTTTGACCATAATTTATCCGCCTATGCCGATCAAAAACTTTATCTCTATACCCCGCTGTTGGGCAAAACTCTGGGTAAAGATATGGGCGCGGTTATGGCTGCATACAAACAAGGACAGTGGTCAATGAATTCCGATGGAACTCTCAATATTGGCGGACATAATCTCACCAAAGATTTGTTTGAAGTTCGCCTAGAGATGAAAGAAGGCGTTGCCGGACAATCCTTTGCCGATAACAAGGCATTGGTTACTCTTGACACCAATCTCACTCCTCAACTCAAGCGTGAGGGTATGGCACGCGATTTTGTTCGTCTGGTGCAAACTTTGCGCAAGGATAAAGATTTCAATATTTCGGATCGAATTGAGTTGTGCTACTCAACATCTTCCGATGAGTTGGCCTTGGCTTTGAAAGAAAATGAGAGCTATATTGCCGAGCAGGTTTTGGCGGTTAAAGTTAATTCCTCTTGTGCTGACGGACAAAAAGCCGATATTGAAGGAGCCGAAATTGCTTTCGACGCCAAAGTAGCTTAAGCTTTTTTGCTGAAACAAAAAAAAAGACGCCTTGAAAAACAAGACGCCTTTTTTGGTATTCCAACAATAATTAGAACAACTTCAAAACCGACTGAGCGGATTGCGAAGCCAAAGCCAACGAGTTAATAGCCAACTGTTGACGAGTTTGTAAAGCCAGGTAGTTAGCCGACTCTTCGTTCATATCGGCCAATACCAAGTTATCCGAACCGGTCTCGAGAACATCAATCAAAGCTTCGGTAAAGTTTTGACGAGTTTCGATAATGGCAAAGTTGTTACCTAATTCAGCGGAGTAATCACGCAAATAATCAATTGCTTTAGAAACACCGTTCAAGCTGGCATTAACTTTGGCAACTGAACCGGTAGAAGCATTGTTAATGGCAGTCTCATAGGCTGTTTTTTTAGTTGCATATGTGCCATCATCTAAATACATATCCGCTGTAATTGAACCGGTACCTGACGGTTGAGGATCAAGTTTGGTAAATGATCCGTCATCATTTTTAGTGTAATATGTTTTACCACTTACAGGATCACCGGCAGTAGCTTTTGTTACAGCAGCTGCAGCAGTATCCATCTCGTTTTTAGCCGTAACAACTGCATTAGCCCAATCAGCAGCCTTAAAGCCGATATCGTCTCCGGCCATATCGCCGACAACGTCTTTACCTTCAACTTTCAAAGAGTGAGTTCTGGTCTCGTTGAACATAACGGTCAAATCACCGTCGGTCAACAAGTTAACACCTTGATAAGAAGCATCTTTAGCCAAAGTGCCGACCTCTTTCAAAATAGCATTGAATTGATCCTGATAGTTTTTCAACTGAGTTGCATAGTCAGATGCATTAACATCCAAAGCATAAGCAGAGTTAGCAACTGATTTGGCTTGTTCAATAAAAGCAGTAATTGATTCAATACCTTCGTTAGCAGCCTGAATGGTCTGAATACCCTGACCCATGCTGTCCAACAAACCGTCCAAATCGGAAGCGCGGTTGGTCAAAGCACGAGATTGATAGTAAGAAGAAGCATTATCAATAGCCGAATTAACCTTCTTGCCGGTTGACAATCTGGTTTGAGTAGTATCCATTTGACCTTGAATTGATTTTAATGAAGCAAGATTTGAACGCATACTTGCTGTCAAAGTAATAGATTGAGTCATTTTATTTCTCCTAAATATAAATTAACTACCGACTCCAGATACTCCGAGTCGCTATCATATAGTCGCATATAAAGGTTAATAAAAGGTTAATATCACCATTTTATGCACAATAACAAAAGGTTATAAGCATTTTCATATTATTTTCAGGTTCTCTTTAATGTCATTGCGAGCGGTAGCAAAGCAACAGTTATTGTCATTGCGAGGAGCAACGGCGACGAAGCAATCCCGGCTGAATAGAATCAATTTGCCGAGATCACCACGTCGAACAAATGTTCTCCTCGTGATGACATTGATGTTTCGTGTTAAGAAAAAATTCGAAGATGCCTTACTTCGTTCGCTTTCGCTTGCTACGGGCATGACATTAGTAGAAAAAAATGCAAAAAAAAGACGCCTTGAAAAACAAGACGCCTTTTTTGGTATTCCAACAATAATTAGAACAACTTCAAAACCGACTGAGCGGATTGCGAAGCCAAAGCCAACGAGTTAATAGCCAACTGTTGACGAGTTTGTAAAGCCAGGTAGTTAGCCGACTCTTCGTTCATATCGGCCAATACCAAGTTATCCGAACCGGTCTCGAGAACATCAATCAAAGCTTCGGTAAAGTTTTGACGAGTTTCGATAATGGCAAAGTTGTTACCTAATTCAGCGGAGTAATCACGCAAATAATCAATTGCTTTAGAAACACCGTTCAAGCTGGCATTAACTTTGGCAACTGAACCGGTAGAAGCATTGTTAATGGCAGTCTCATAGGCTGTTTTTTTAGTTGCATATGTGCCATCATCTAAATACATATCCGCTGTAATTGAACCGGTACCTGACGGTTGAGGATCAAGTTTGGTAAATGATCCGTCATCATTTTTAGTGTAATATGTTTTACCACTTACAGGATCACCGGCAGTAGCTTTTGTTACAGCAGCTGCAGCAGTATCCATCTCGTTTTTAGCCGTAACAACTGCATTAGCCCAATCAGCAGCCTTAAAGCCGATATCGTCTCCGGCCATATCGCCGACAACGTCTTTACCTTCAACTTTCAAAGAGTGAGTTCTGGTCTCGTTGAACATAACGGTCAAATCACCGTCGGTCAACAAGTTAACACCTTGATAAGAAGCATCTTTAGCCAAAGTGCCGACCTCTTTCAAAATAGCATTGAATTGATCCTGATAGTTTTTCAACTGAGTTGCATAGTCAGATGCATTAACATCCAAAGCATAAGCAGAGTTAGCAACTGATTTGGCTTGTTCAATAAAAGCAGTAATTGATTCAATACCTTCGTTAGCAGCCTGAATGGTCTGAATACCCTGACCCATGCTGTCCAACAAACCGTCCAAATCGGAAGCGCGGTTGGTCAAAGCACGAGATTGATAGTAAGAAGAAGCATTATCAATAGCCGAATTAACCTTCTTGCCGGTTGACAATCTGGTTTGAGTAGTATCCATTTGGCCTTGAATTGATTTTAATGAAGCAAGATTCGAACGCATACTTGCTGTTAAAGTAATAGATTGAGTCATTTTCTTTCTCCTAAAAAAATTTGGTTATACTTACCGACTCTGCATACTCCGAGTCGCTTCCTAAAACGTAGCATATAAAGGTTAACAAATAGTTAAAAGCCTTATATATCAACTACAATATATATAATACCACATTTTAAAGTAAAAAACAACCCCTTTTTTTTACAAAAAGAGGTCGTTCTCTGTTTTTACGTTATTTTTTAGGCTACCTTATTTTTTTTTAATGCGGCAAATTCGTTCATTACACCGATAATGTAATCCATTTGTTCTTTATCCAAATAAGGTGTCATCGGCAAGCTCAAAACTGTTTTTGACAGCTTTTCACAAACCGGCAACTTGCGAGTTGCCCATTGAGCATAAGCCGTTTGGGTGTGAACCGGACGCGGATAATATGCGCCGCAGGGAATTCCGCGTTCTTTCAAATAAGACATCAGCTCATCGCGATTCTCACAATTTATGGTATAAAGTGCATAAGCCGAGCGACAATCAGGCAAAATCTTTTGTTTGCCATAGTAACTGTCCAATTCGTTGTCATAACGTTGAGCCACTTTATAACGCGACTCTAATTCTTGATCAAATACCGTCAGTTTTTGCAACAAAACCGCTCCTTGAAACGAGTTCATTCTACCGGTCATGCCTAAACGAACATTATCATAATGATCTTCCGGACTCATTCCGTGAACCCGACAAGACTGAACCAAAGAATTCCAAATTTCATTATTGCAAAAAACTGCACCGCCGTCGCCGTATCCGCCCAACGGTTTGGTCGGATAGAACGATGTTGCGGTCATGTCGGCAATTGCGCCGGCCTTTTTGCCATGATAAACCGAACCATACGACTGGCAGGCATCGGACAAAACTTTTAAGTTGTATTTATTGGCTATTGTATAAATTGCGTCATAATCGCAAGGTGAGCCGAAAATATCAACCGCAATAATAGCCTTTGGAGCCAATTTGCCTTCGCGGATAACTTCGTTTATGGCTTTTTCCAAATCATTAACATCCATATTATAGGTGTTAGGATCAGAATCAATAAATACCGGAGTTGCCCCGGTAATGGCAACACATTCTGCCGAAGCCACAAAGGTAAATGATGATACGAACACGGCATCACCCGACTTCAAACCCCAAGCCATCAGAGCCAAAGTCAATGCATCAGTGCCGGACCCGCAGGTCGAGCAATATTTAACATTGGAATAATTTGCCAAAGCGCTGTCCAACTGCTTGGTTTCAGGACCTTGACAATATCCGCCGTGATCTAAAATAGTCTTAAAAGCGTCTAAAAACTTTTGTTGACCGATAACTTCTTGAGTTGTTTTGCAATCAAACAATGGGATTGCTTTCGCTGGTTTATTTAACATAGCATTTTCCTTAAACAATTGATAAAATTCCAATTTCGAAGCGATACTATGCAAATTTATTTCAAAAAGCAAAACACAATTTTTTTCATGTTTGTAACAAAATAAAAAGTGCTGATTATTAAATAGTATTACTTGATTTTTGGAAAGAAAAATGTTAAATTCACCGCAAAAATATATATTGGAGATAAAAATTGCATAATAATATCAAAATAATGGTGTTGGGAACGGCTTTATTGTTGGGGGCTTGTGCTACTAATATTCATCGCTCTGATGCCAATGCCGATCCTTATGAAAATGTCAACCGCAAGATATTTGCCTTTAATGATGCGGTTTATGAAAATATTTATTTTCCGATTGCCCGCGGTTATCGCAAAATAACCACCCCGACCATCCGTGATCGGGTGTCGAATTTTGTTGCTAATATTGAAGAGCCGATTACCGCCGCCAACTATTTGTTGCAACTCAAACCTAAAGAAACCGGTATCAGTGTTGCTCGTTTTGCTGTTAATTCAACTTTAGGTTTAGGCGGACTTTTCGATGTGGCAACCGGTTGGGGTATGGGGCTTGAACGCACCAATATGAATACAACTTTAGCCAGCTGGTGTGTTGCCGATGGTCCTTATATGGTAGTGCCTTTTGTCGGACCGGGAAATGTTCGCTCGTTTACCGGTATGGTTGCCGATACGGCTTTTGATCCGGTATATTGGGCAACTCGCCATGATGCTAATATTCATGACAAAGCTACCTATGGTTTTGCCGCGGTCAAATATACCGATAAAATCAATAGTCTGATGGATTTATATACCGGATTCAAGGAGGATTCGGTTGATTTGTATGCTACTCTTCGTTCCGCATATTTACAAAATCAACGCAAACTCGGTTGTCGTTTTGCAAACGAACAGGATGAAGTCGCCCATTTTGATTTTGACTTTGACGAAGATATGGATGAATAATTTGAACTAACTTTATAAGGAACCGAACTATGAAAAAATTTTTAGCAGTTTCAATCTTTGCTTTAGCCGGAATTTTTTGCATAAAGGCTTATGCCGATATGGATTCCGTTGCGGCTGAAAAATTTATTAAGGATACCACGGCCGAGGGTGTTGAACAAATTATCAATGCCGATATTCCTCAAGCCGAAAAAGATAAACGTTTTCATAAATTGCTTGATGGAGCTTTGGATTTGGATTTTATCGGTCAGTTTGTTTTGGGGCGTAACTGGAAAACGGCTACTCCTCAGCAACGTGACCAATTTATCACCACTTATCGTGACTTGAATATTTTAACTTGGTCAAAGCGTTTTAACGAATTTGAGGGTAAAAACTTTGTATTTAAGGGCACCACTCCTTCAACTTCCAAAGGTCAGGTTTTTGTAAATACCGTTGTTCCGATGGATCAAGGCGAGCCGGCCAAAGTTTTGTGGCGCGTCAGAGAAAAGAACGGAACTTACAAAATTGTAGATATTGTAATTGAAGGCGTAAGCTTGGCTCAAGCCTCCCGCAGTGAATACACCGCTTTTATCAAAAACAATCCCGGTGGATTGGATGCTTTGATTAGTGATTTGAAAGAAAAATTACGCAAAGCTCAAGCTAAATAATTCAAAAATAAGCAATAAAAAAGCCCGTGTGATACGGGCTTTTTTTATTCAAGGAGTCAAACTAACCTAATGTTTCAATTCCCAACATCATATTTTCGCGATATTCGGCACCCCACTCAATCATCGATTCTATAACCGGTTTCAGGGCAAAACCGATAGTGGTGAGAGTATACTCAACTTTAGGCGGAATTTGCGCATAAACCTTGCGAATAACTAAACCCTTTTCTTCTAAAACACGCAAATTGGAAGTTAAAACCTTTTGGGTAATATCACCCAATGACTTTTTTAATTCGCCGAAACGCTTGGTGCCTTCCATCAAACTCTGAATAATCTGCATTTTCCAGCGATCGCCGATTAATTTTACGGTCATTTCTGCCAAGTATTTTTGCACATCGTCAATCATTATCAAATCTCCTTTTCGTTCCCAAAAACAGGCATTGGTTACTCAATAGAAACTGTCGCACCTTGCGGTGCCTACTTTACACATCTAACTTCTTTTTGCTATAAAATGCAACAGAATTTTTTATTCTGTAACCAATAAAGGGAAAAATATTATGAAAAAACTTATATTTGGCGCGTCTCTTTTAGCGCTCGGATTGGCCGGTAATGCTCATGCCGCCGGTTATCAACTCAACGAATATTCCATCACCGGTCTTGGTCGTGCTTGGGCCGGCACCGGTATTATGGGTGATGATTATTCCGCCCTTGCCAACAACCCCGCCGGTATGACTTTGGTCAAACGTTCCGGTATGTCGGTAGGTATGGTCGAAGTAGAAGAATATTCGGTAATTAAAGATGATAACGGAAATGGCACCAAAATGCACTATGGCGTGCCTTTGCCGTCAGCTTTCGGTCAATGGAATGTTAATGACAAATTATTCTTGGGTGCCGGTTTTTATGTTCCGTTCGGCTTGTCAACCAAGCACAAGACCGGTAGCTTTATCGGACAAGCTTATGCTCCTAAAGGCGGAACCAGAGTTTCCGAGCTGGAAGTTATGGACACAGCTTTAGCCGCCGCTTATAAGGTAACCGATAAATTATCTTTAGGCGCCACCTTAATTTACCGCTATATTCACGGTAATATGACGGGAAATTTTAATCATCCTCAATTTGGTGGAACAATCGGAACAGTGGACTATGATTTAGATGGTTGGACTTGGTCCGGTAATTTTGGTGCTATGTATGAGTTCACTCCCGATACCCGTATCGGTATCAGCTATCGTATGAAGAGTAAACAAACCGTTAAAGGTAATTTATCATATAATGCGGGAAACTCATCACCACTTCCTACCCGTTATTTTGATGATGGGCGTGCTTCTCCCGATTTACCTTCCAGTATCATTATCTCCGGTTATCACAAACTTAATGATAAGTTAGGCTTGTCGGCTTCGGCTAAATGGACTAACTGGAGTGTATTTAAGCACTTTATCATGACTTCGCCTAATGCTGTTGCTACTGGTAATCCTGTTTATGCTGGTGCAGGGTATGCTGATCACAACTATCAATATCGCGATTCGTGGACCTATTCACTCGGTGCCGACATTTACTTAACTGATCGTTGGACCTTGCGTTTCGGTGCCGCCTATGACCAATCTCCGGTCAGAAGTGCAGCTCATCGCTCCAATCGTATTCCCGATGTTAATCGCACTTGGGCAACCGCCGGTTTAAGTTATGAGACCGATAATTGGCAGGTTGATTTCGGCTATGCCCACTTGTTTATGAACAAAGGTCGCACTCATAATGATTTCAGTGTTGACGCCGAATATTCCAGCCACTCCAATATGTATGGCTTGAATGTTCAGTATAAGTTCTAAATAAAAAACATAACATCAAAAAAGCTCCTCTCCGATGGGGAGCTTTTTTTTGTTGGTTGTTAATATCTCAAAGGAAATGGTTAACTATCAAAAAAATATGGGTTAGAAATAAAAATAAGGGGAAAACGGTCGAGCTGTTCAAACAGTTCGCCGAATAGTTTTATGATAAATAGATTGGGGAATCTATGAATAATAATATATTACAATCAATTAAAAATATGTCGCCGTCAAAAATTGCATCAATCGCGGCGATAATGATTTTTTTAATCAGTTTTTTTGCTTACGTAGTTGTGCAAATCGGATCAAAAGAATATGCGGTTCTTTATACTGATCTGGATATGGAAGATGCAAAGCAAATTACCGCCCGCCTTGATGGTTTTAATGTTAAGTATCAGTTGACTAAAAACGGCACTGAAGTTTTGGTTCCGACTGATGAAGTTAACAAAATGCGGGTAGAAACGGCTGATATTGCGGTTTATTCCAAAGGCTCTAATGTCGGTTATGAGGTTTTTGATAAATCGGATACTTTAGGAGCCACCAATTTTGTGCAAAATGTAAATTTATTGCGTGCCTTGGAAGGCGAGTTGGCTCGCACGATTCGTTCGGTTGATAATATCCGTTCGGCTCGGGTTCATCTGGTTATGCCTAAAAGAGAATTATTCTCACGTGAAGAACAAACCCCCAGTGCTTCAGTTGTAGTAAAAACTAAAGAAGGCACTTTGAGTCTGCAGAATATCCAATCTATTCAAAAAATTGTTGCAGCCGCAGTTCCTAAGTTGGATGTTAAAAATGTCGCAATCGTTGATTCAAACGGTAATTTGCTGACCGAATTCAGCGAGGAGCAAAACGATATTGTTAAAAATGCCAACAAAGACAGAATGCGTGTTGATTTAGAGCGTAAAATGGCACAAAAGATTCAACAGCTTTTAGAAAAAACTTTAGGTGCCGGCAAGGTTCAGGCTCAAGTTAATATCGAAATGGATTTTGATGAAGTTGTTACCAATGAAGAAATTTATGATCCTGACAGTCAGGTGATTCGGTCTACCGCCACCATTTCCGAACAAGGTGTTTCAACTTCCAATGATGGAACTGTTACCGTAGCACAAAATATTCCCAACGGAGACGGTCAGCTCAGCTCGGAAGGTGTGCGCGACTCTTCATCCAAAATAGAGGAAACCATCAATTATGAAATATCCAAAGTAATTCGCAACAAAGTAAAAAACACCGGAACTATTCGTCGTTTAACTGCGGCGGTATTGGTTGACGGAGTTTATGAGAATGATGAAGAAGGCAAGGAAGTATATCGCAAACGTTCTGATGAGGAAATGGAACAAATCGTTGCTTTGGTAAAATCTGCGGTCGGTTATGATGCTAATCGTGGTGATATGGTAGAAGTTGAAAATCTGCGCTTCGCTTCTTTGGGAGCACCAACAGCCGAAAAAGGAGAAATGTTATATCTCGGCTTTACTAAAGCTGAATTGATGCGTATAGCTGAAGGTTTAGGTGTGGCAATAGTTGCTATTTTGGTTATTTTGTTGGTTATTCGTCCTCTTATCAATAATGCTTTTGAGGTGTCTTCCAATAACAATGCTGAAAAGCTCATATCTTCCGGCGATAATGAAGATTCTTTGCTCTTAAACAATTTCTTGAGTGATAACTTTGACGAAACAGCCGAAGAATTGGTTAATATGAATAAAGTTGACGGACGTATTAAAGTATCTTCGTTGAAAAAACTCAACAATACCGTAGAAAAAAATCCTGCTGCGGCAGTCAATGTTATTCGTTCGTGGTTATATAATAATGATAATTAGGGAATTAGCTCATGAAGCAAAATGTTATTGATGATTATAATCTTCTTTCCGGTCAGCAAAAAGCTGCTATTTTGGTTATGGCGCTTGATGAGGAAAGATCATCAACTTTGTTTTCGTTGATGGATGAAGAAGAGATTAAAGAGCTTTCCGTAATAATGGTGTCGTTGGGTAAGGTTAATTCCAATGTTATTGAACAACTGATAGTCGAATTTAATGAAAAACTTAATACCACCGGCGGTTTGGTCGGAACTTACGAAAGTACCGAACGCCTGCTTGCCAAAACATTGGATAAAGACAAGGTCAATGCTATCATGGAAGAAATTCGCGGACCTGCGGGGCGCACCATGTGGGATAAATTGGGCAATGTCAATGAGCATGTTTTAGCTAACTATCTCAAGAATGAATATCCTCAAACTATTGCGGTCATTCTTTCCAAAATTAAAGCTGAACACGCGGCTAAAGTTATTGCATTGTTTCCTGAAAATTTTGCGATGGAAATTGTTATGCGTATGTTGCGAATGGATTCGGTGCAAAAAGATGTTATGGATAGCCTTGAAACCACTTTGCGTAAAGAATTTATGAGCACTTTGTCCAAATCAACCCGCCGTGATGCTCACGAATTAATAGCTGACATTTTCAACTCGCTTGATCGCAATACCGAAGGGCGATTTATGGAAGCTTTGGAAGAACGTAATCGTGAAAGTGCCGAACGTGTTAAGGCTTTGATGTTTACCTTTGAAGACCTCAATCGTATTGATTCTCAAGGTATTCAAGTCTTGTTGCGTAGTGTTGATAAAGATAAGTTGGCTATTGCCTTGAAGGGTGCTTCGGAGACTTTGAAGGAACTGTTTTTCAACAATATGTCAACGCGTGCCGGCAAAATTATCAAAGAAGATATGGATGCTATGGGGCCTGTGCGTATGCGTGATGTTGAAGAAGCTCAACAGTACATTGTTTCTACAGCTAAAGATTTGGCAAACAATGGTGAAATAGTGGTATCTGAAGGCAAAGATAGTGACGAACTTGTATATTAGTCAGAGGCATAGGTAAAGTGGCGGAGTATCGAAAATATCTTTTTGATAATTTTGTGGTTGAGGATGAAGCCAAGAAAGCTTTGCCTGATGATGTAGCTGTTTCAGTTACGGAAGAGGAAGTTGCCGCTCCCTCTGAGGTAATCGAGGATGATACGGTTGTTTCTGAACAAGCAGAACCGGAGCCGGATATTGATGCGGAAGAAGAAACTTATGACAATGAACCGGCCGAGCCTTTATTTACTCAAGAGGATGTTGATAATGCGGCCGCCAAAGCCAAAGAAGAGGGCTATTCTCAAGGGCTTTTGAGTGCTCAGGAAAGCGAAGAAGCTCGCAAGAACATATTATTAGAAGAAATTAAAAATCAATTATCATTAATTTTTGCCGACCAAGAAAAGCAAAATGAGGAACAAGAACTAAATAATCTTCGATTTATTGCGGCATCTTTGCGTAAATTGTTGCCTGCTTTGGAAAAGATTGATGGTATAGCCGAGATAAAGCAATTTTTAGACGATAATTTTGCTTATCTCGGTTCACAAAAATCTTTGGCTTTTTTCTTTAATCCCGAGGCAGTTCAACAAGCTGCTCCTTTGATAGAAAGAGCTGCGGCGCATAATGATTTTGAAGGAAAAATATCGGTCCACAAAGATGAGAATTTAGGTTTTTCCGATTGTCGAATTGAATGGGCTGACGGTTTTGTTGAGCGAAATACCGATAAATTATTGGAAAAATTAGAAAATTTGTTAACTAACAACCAACAAGAGAGGGAAAATGGATAATCAGTTGGATTTAGATGAATTAAGCGAAACATCATCAATGGATGATGAGCCGATACTTCGCAAAGAAACAGGTGTGGACGATTTTGATATCCCCACATCAACTTCCGATTTGGAAGCTGTTTACAATATTCCGGTAAAGGTTTCAGCCGTTTTGGGCAAAACCAATATGAAAGTGAGCCAGTTGATGAAACTGAATAAAGGCGCTATCATTGAGCTTGACCGTAAAGTTGGTGAAGCAGTTGATATCTATGTCAATAATTCTTTAGTGGCTCGTGGTGAGGTCGTTGTGGTTGACGACAAATTGGGAATTACCATGACCGAGATTGTAAAATCAGTCAACAAATAAGGATTTTGATAATGGAGTTGTTAATTGTCGGAGCATTAAACGGACAAATAGGGGCGGCCAGCAAGATTGCCATATCTAAAGGCGGTCAGGTTACTTTGGCCGATTCGGTGGATAAAGCTCTCACTATTATGCGTTCCGGCAAAACTATCGAATTGATAATGATTGATGTAACGTTAGATGTTCATAAACTAATATCTTCTTTAAGTAGTGAACGTATAAACGTTGCAGTGGTTGCATGCGGTGTTGCCAACGACACTTCATTAGCGGTAAAAGCTATTAAAGCCGGAGCGAAGGAATATATCCCTCTGCCTCCCGATCCAGACTTAATCGGTGCTGTATTGGCTGCTGCTACCAGAGAAAATCATGCCTTAATTTACGGTGATAAAAAAACCGAAGCTTTGCTTAAAATGGCCAAACAAATAGCTCCGTCCGATGCCAGTATTTTATTGACCGGATCTTCAGGAACCGGTAAAGAAATATTTTCCCGTTTTATACATGACAATTCCAAACGTGCTTCACGACAGTTTGTTGCGGTAAATTGCGCCGCTATTCCCGAAGCTCTGCTTGAATCCGAACTTTTCGGTTATGAGAAAGGAGCTTTTACCGGAGCAGTCGCACGTCGTATCGGTAAATTTGAAGAGGCTTCCGGCGGAACATTATTGCTTGATGAAATTTCGGAAATGGATATTTCTCTGCAAGCTAAATTATTACGCGCCATACAAGAAAAAGAAATTGATCGTTTAGGCGGTAAGGCTCCCATAAAAGTTGATACTCGCATCATAGCAACCTCCAACCGTAATTTGGAAGAATGTGTGCAAAACGGCACATTCCGCCAAGATTTATATTATCGTCTTAACGTTATTAATCTCAATATTCCCGACCTTAAAGATCGCCCCGATGATATTATTGTCTTAGCCAAACACTTTATTAAAAAATATTCCGAGCTTAACGAAGTACCGATGCGTGATTTGTCAGCACCTGCCGTTAAAGTTTTACTTGAATATTTATGGCCGGGTAATGTTCGTGAATTGGAAAATACTATGCACCGAGCCGTGTTGTTGGCTACCGGTGATGAAATTGATGAAAACGCTATAATCTTGCAAAATCCGGCTGCGGTAAAAAGATCAACATCATCGGATAGTGAAAATATTTCCCAAGTCGGACAAACTGTTGCTTCGGTAGAACGTAAACTGATTTTAGATACTTTGGAAAGTACCGCATGGAATCGAACAACTGCCGCCACTTTATTAGGTATATCAATTCGCACTTTGCGTAACAAATTAAAACAATATCAAGAGGATGGTTATAATATTCCTCCTTCGGCACAAGGATAAGTTATGGCAAAAGCAGCGCGTAAAATTTTTCCCGGCAATTTCAAAGACACTTTGGTAAGTTCGGCCAAGCGCGGCGATATTATGTTTGCTTTAGGCATTATTTTAATTTTGGTTGTCTTGATAATGCCTATGCCGGTATGGTTATTGGATATATCTTTGGCTTTGTCCATAACTATGTCATGTATTGTTTTAATGATGGCCATATTTATCGAGAAACCCATTGAATTCAGTGCATTTCCGTTAGTATTACTTATTGTTACCATCTATCGTTTGGCTCTCAACTTAGCTTCAACTCGTTTGATTTTATCTCGAGGTTCGTTGGGACCTGATGCAGCCGGTGAGGTCATTAAGGCTTTCGGCGGTTTCATCATGGGGAACAATTTTGTCATCGGTGTAATCGTATTTGCTATTTTGGTTTTGGTAAACTTTATTGTCGTAACCAAAGGTTCCGGACGTATTGCCGAAGTTGCAGCTCGTTTTGCATTGGATGCCATGCCCGGAAAACAAATGGCGATTGATGCCGACTTATCTTCAGGTTTAATTAATGAGGATGAAGCACGTAAACGTCGCGATGATTTATCTAAAGAAAGTTCTTTCTACGGAGCTATGGATGGTGCTTCGAAATTCGTGCGCGGCGACGCCATTGCCGGTTTACTCATAACTTTTATCAATATTATTGCCGGTATAATCATCGGAATGGTGCAAAATGACATGAGTTTTTCCCAAGCCGGAGAAACTTATACCAGATTAACGGTCGGTGACGGCTTGGTATCACAAATCCCAGCATTGATTGTATCTGTTGCCGCCGGTATTCTGGTCTCCAAAGCCGGTATGACTGAATCAACCGATAAGGTGTTATTTGAACAAGTAGCTAATTATCCCAAAGCTTTGGGAATGAGTGCCGGATTAGCGGTAGCTTTAGGTTTCTTGCCAGGAATTCCGATGATTCCGTTTTTTATTTTGGCAGCTTTAACCGGAACAACCGCTTACTACCTTAATAAACAACATTTAGCTGAAAAAGCTCTCGAGCAAGCGGCTACTGAACAAGAACAACAAACAGGCGCAGCCAAGACCGCCGAAGAGCCGATTTCCAATGTCTTGAAAGTTGACGCCATCAGGCTTGAAGTAGGTTATGGTCTGTTACCTTTAATTAATGACGATTCCAATCGCAAAATTACCGATCAAATCAAAGCCTTGCGTCGAGCTCTGGCTGCCGAATTGGGTTTCGTGATGCCGTCAATACGTATTCAGGATAATATGCAACTTGAAGCTAATGACTATAGTATATATATCAAGGAAGTTCGTTGCGGGCATGGAAATTTGCGTCCGACTCAATTATTAGTTATGGATCCGCGAGGGGAAACGATTAATTTACCGGGAGAAGCAACTCAAGAACCCACATTTGGTTTGCAGGCTATGTGGATAGATCCGTCTTACCGCGAGGAGGCGATGTTTCGCGGCTATACGGTGGTTGATCCCGCAACGGTTGTAACCACCCATATCACCGAATTAGTCAAGGAAAATATGCCTGAATTGTTGTCCTATGCCGAAACTCAAAAATTACTTGATGAATTGGATAAAGAACATCAAAAATTGGTTAAAGATCTTATTCCTAATAAAATTAGTTTGGCTGCAGTTCAGCGTATTTTAAAAAATTTGTTACAGGAACGTGTTTCGATTCGCGATTTACCGACTATTTTAGAGGGGATATCCGAAGGTGTGGCTTCAACACATAGCTTGATGTTGATTACCGAGCACGTTCGTTCCAGATTATCTCGCCAACTATCTAATGCTTATGCCAATGAATTCGGAGTTATTTCATTAGTGCCGTTATCTCCTGAATGGGAGCAAAATTTCTCACAAAGTATTGTTGGTGACGGAGATGACAAACAGTTGGCCATGGCTCCGAGCCAATTACAGTCATTTATTTCCAAAGTTCGCACCATAACCGAAGATCTTGCTGCAAAAGGTGAAAACCCCGTGCTCTTAACCAGCCCTTCCATAAGACCTTTTGTTCGCTCAATAATTGAACGTTTTCGCCCGATGAGTGTTGTAATGTCACAAAATGAAATTCATCCTAAAGCCAAAATCAAAACCGTAGGACAGATATAACCGTTATGGAAAACGATATTAATAACAATTTCAATTTTCGCCTCCCCTCATCTTATTATAAGGGCGAAAATATGATAGCTTTTGTTTCCGGTCATCATGGTAGCGGCAAAACTTGGTTATCGATAGCGGTTGCTCAAGTATTGGCTTCTATGAAACAAAGAGTTTTGTTATTTGATGGATCCGTAGGTCTCAATAATATAAAAAAACAATTAGGCATAATTACTGAGCGAGATTTAGACAAGGTTATATATTCAGGTGATTGCCTTAATCAAATTATTATGTCTTATCCCAAGGGAAAATTTGATATGATATTAAGTAATCCTGCATCTTCAGGCCTATCAACTATGTCTTTGGGGGGATTACAAATTTTCGGTGATGATCTTAATATCATATCTCAAGATTATGACAAAGTTGTTTTGGACATAGATTCCAATCAGAGTGATGCCGCCAGAGTATTGACCGGTATGTCTAAATTTATCGTAATGGTTTGCAATGATAATGTAGCTTCATTAACCGAATGCTATCAAAACATTGCCGAGCTTTATCATAAATACCCGCAAAAGCGTATCGGTATTGTTATTAATCAGGTTGATAATTGTGTCAAAGGTCAACGGGCTTATGCTGAATTAGCAACAGCTTGTGAACGTTTTTTGAAAGAAGTTCCGCCTCTTTTAGGCATTATTCGCAATGATACCAGAGTTCGCGATGCAATCCGTAATCAAACCACCGTTATTACACGGTATCCTCAATCCGAAGCTTCTTTAGATGTAATAGCTATAGCCAAGGAGATATTGAAATAAATGGAAACACCAACTATCGGTAATATTGTGAACAATCTCAATCTCGGCAATAGCGAAATGTTGCGCCTGCATAATGTTCCGTCGGACATGTTAGCGGTTTTGCAAAACGGAGCCAAGGCTTCGCTTAAAATTGCTTTTTCAGATTCAGCAGTTCTTACCAGTCTGGAGATTAATAATCAGGTTTTTAATGTTGAAATTGAGGGGACATTACCTCAACCTTCGGCTAATCAGATTATTGAATTACCGGTAAAAATAAGTTCGGGAAATCGCCTGCAAATTTTGCCGAATAATTATTCCCCGTCATCTCCTGCAACAACCGATTTTCAGCCTGATGTTCAAACAACCAAAACCTCCTCGGCACTTAATATTGAAATAAATCCGAGCAAACAGCTTGAACCGATAAGACCTGAACCGCTTAAACTTGACGAGTTTATCTCACAAAAGCTCACCGAGTTGCAAACTCCGAAGGTTATTCAAAAACAAATTATAAACAATTTGCCTCGTTTGCAAATATCTTTTTCTTCTGTAGGTAAAGAAATTCCGAATACCGAGGATTTGCTTCGTCCCTTAAACGATACTTTGCGGCAAATTTCCGTGGCTTCGGCTAAGGAAGACATTATCTCCTTACAAAATCGCTTACAGCAAAATATCACCGATTTAATCGGACGCAGTTTTAATAGTGAGATTACTCGCCAAATCAATCAAACTACGTTTTTTAATACTGATTTTGGCGAAAGTTTCTTTAATTCATCACTCAAACTTCAACCTCACGAACATATAACTTATACTGTTACCGATATAATATCATCAAAATCCAATCCACCGGAGGAAATATTAGGACGTCTTTTAGATTTATTCGGGGAGACGCAAACCGACATCACGCAAAGCTTGCGCCAGGATTCGCAAATTTTAGCAACTATAATTAAAAATCCTTCTTCAATTTCACAATCGGCAACTTCTCCGCTTATTAATATTTTAGCTGATAAATTACCGGCCTATAATCGCAATATTTTGCCTAACATGGTTAATTTTTACCAAGCTGCTTTGCACAAAGACGCTTCCGTTTGGTTAGGACATGACAATATTGAGCAGATTTCTGCTTTATCTGACCGCAATGTGATCAGCGAACTTAATAATTTTGTGGCTTCAGCTGTCAAAGATACTCCTTTATGGCGAATAGTGGAAATTCCGGTTTATGCCGAAAACAATTTTACCCCACTGAAAATTGCTCTTAAGAAAGATCAAGACAACCATAATGAAAAAGAAAAATCTTCACCGGGCACGCGTTTTGTGGTTGAAACTCAATTTTCCAAATTAGGAGGTTTTCAGTTTGATGGTTTTGTTCGAGCCGGCGAGCGTAATCTTGATTTAATAATTCGCACAACCGAAATGCCGGATGATGATTTTTGTTCGCAAATTATCAATTTATTTAAGAATTCACTTTATAATCTCGACTATAAAGGCAACATAAAAATCAATCGTCGTGATAATTTTATTAATTTTTACGAGGATACACCCAAAGGGCAGGGGATTTATATCTAAATGAAAGATGCATTAGGCTATTATCAAATATTGGGAATTACCTCTTCATATAGTGATGAAGAGCTCAAAAATGCTTATCATAATCAGGCTAAATTATGGCATCCCGATTCTAATTCTTCTGCTGAAGCAACCGAAGTTTTTCGTAAACTTTCCGACGCTTATAAAGTTCTTAGTGATAGCAAATTACGTCGGCAATATGATATACTATCTCTATGTTGCACTCCCGATAATTATCCGACTACTACCAATCTCGCTATTATCAAAGACGGTAAAGAAGATGTAAACTTACGAGCCTTGCATCAAAAAGTTATCCGCGCCAATTTTATAACCAATCGCATTTATCAAAATTATCAAGCCGCATCTTATCAAACATCACTTAATTTAAGTTGTAAAAATGCACTTACTAATTGGTGTTTGGGCTGGTGGCACTATAAAGCTTTCTTTGCCAATCTGCGTAACATTATCGGCAATTTTATTCATCCGATAAGTTCATCAGACAGTCTTCGCCTATTGCTGACTAATATGTTAGCGCACGAACAAGCCGGACAATTTGAAAAAGCCGTTAAGTGTGGTTTGATTGCTTGTGATTATCTCAATTCCGATGAGCAAAAAATTGTGCGAGATTATATCGCATCATTAGGCATAAATTCACCTCGGCCGCGTGCTTGGAATATCACCAAATTACGTTTGGTGCAGTTGGTATTTCCGTTTATTCTTTGCTTATTTTTGATATTATCTTTCGTCAATTTAACCGGCCTATTTTCCTCATCTTCGGAAATAAATTATTATCAAAATGTCAATATGGGGCACGGCAATAAGGCAACAGATGACCTTATTGTCGGCAAAGTTATTAATATCCCGGTTGATAAAAAAGATTCTTCCAAATTATACCATCTTAAACATGCTGCTGCAATTATGTATGGTCCGTCTGACAAATTTGATGTCTTAAAAAATGCCCCTGAAAAAATGACGGTTCGCCTTACCGGTATCACTCCTGATAATGTTTGGGCCAGGGTGCTGATTGATAATGGTGAAATGGGGTTCATTCGTATGAATATGATTGAAAAGGGGCGCGGATTGGATTTGCCGTTCGGTAGCGCAATCGGTGAATAATTCATCTTTCGATTTTTTCTAACTCAAACTTCCAAAATTTAGCATTGATTTTTATTGTTTAATCCTAATAATTAAGCGGTGGTTGCATTTTTTTAGCACCCTGGCACTTCCTCAAATCGAACTCAAGGACTATTTATACAAAGTTCATGGTTTTTTATTAATGGAGTGTAGCAGATGGATAAAGAAACCGCACTTTCCGGCATAGATTTTTCGGCCGAAGTAAATATGGCGCGTTACATACGCAGTATTAACAATTTTCCGATTTTAGACTTGGATGAAGAATATGCCATAGCGCAAAAATACCAACAAACCAAAGATAAAAAGTTGGCTTATAAATTGATAACTTCGCACTTGCGTTTAGTAATCAAATTAGCCTCTGCTTATAAAGGTTATGGCTTGCCGATGCAAGAGCTTATCTCCGAAGGCAATTTAGGCTTGCTTTATGCGGTTGACAAGTTTGAGCCGGAAAAGGGTTTTCGTTTTTCTACTTATGCATTATGGTGGATAAAAGCTTATATCCAAAAATATATCTTAAATTCTTGGTCTTTGGTAAAAATCGGCACTACTGCCGCCCAGAAAAAGCTGTTTTTTAATCTGCGTAAAATCAAAAGTCGGCTGAATTTGATAGATGGTCGCGACTTAAACGATGAAACGTTGCAACACATAGCTTCATCGCTTTCAGTCGGCGTGCAGGATGTCAAGGACATGAATAATCGCATGCATTCTCACGATAGCTCGCTTAATAAATTGTGCAATGATAACGAAGATGACGGAGCGGAATGGATGGATTTTTTAGCTGACAGCAAACCAAATCCCGAATCCTCAATAGCTTATTCCGAAACTTATGCTTATCGCAAAAAACTCTTTTCTCAAGCTCTGACTTGCCTTAACCAACGTGAACATGATATTTTATATAAGCGTAGAATGTTAGATAATGCTTTCACTCTTGATGAATTGAGTAAGATTTACGGTATCAGTAAAGAGCGTATCCGTCAAATTGAGCTTAATTCCATCAAAAAGATTCGCAAAAATCTGCAATTGATATAACGAACCTAGGCATAGTTCCATCCTTAATGTCAAAAGCGAGCGATAGCGTGGCAACAGTTGATGTCATTGCGAGGAGCGAAGTGACGTGGCAATCTCGGCCGAATCCAATAAACCGAGATCACCACGTCGGTCGTTAACACTCCCTCCTCGTGATGACAATATTTTCTTAGGATTCGGGATTTATGAGCAACACCTATCCCGAGTTTTGGTATAAGCAGATTTAAGAATAAATATCAGGTTCGGACTTGCGAGGACAAGCGAAAAAGTTTTAGAGTTTTGTATCAGCCACAATCGGCATATTCCGCCGCATGTTTGAGCAAGCGCATAAGGTCGCTTGCGAGTTCGGCGGGGCTGTGAAAAACTCTAAAACCGCTTGTCTGACCAGTCCGATGACTTTTGGTTACTTTTGGTCATGCAAAAGTAACTATAAGAATCATCCCAATCCTTACAAATAACCAAAAAAGTCCACTATAAAAGTGGACTTTTTTTGTTATGGTAGCGGGTGAGGGATTCGAACCCACGACACAAGGATTATGATTCCTCCGCTCTACCGACTGAGCTAACCCGCCATCAAAAACGTAGCTATTTAATAATATGATAGTTTCACTTTGTCAATAAATTTTTTTTCAAGCTATGAAAAGCTCAATAATAAAAGATTATTTGTTGATATCAAAACAGAATATTAACTTAACCTCTACCACCATCACGTATAAGGTGTTGAGTGGGTGAACCACCGCGATTAGTTGCAGCTACAGTTACAGCCGTTCCATCAGAATTATTCTCACCGGAATCTCCATTTCCATCGGAACCATCACTACTTCGACCTTTACCGTGAGTAATTTTATGACTTTTAGCAAGTTTCGTTAACAATTGCGCATTGGGATTTTGTCTTCTTATATCCTCTTCAATCTTTTTCATAGATTCTATAGAGGTAACATTTAAAGTATCGGGGCTATCTTTATCCTGTTCCGCAAACATAACATTTTTACCCACCTTCATTGCCATTTGAACCTCTTGAGGAGTAACTGTTGCAATTTGCGACTTAATCTTTTCCGGTAAAGTCTCTGGTGTATATATATCAATGATATTCGATCCTTCATTTTTTATAAAATATAACTTTTCCCCGTTTTCCAATTTTTTATTAAGCGCATGTTGCAAATATTCAATTCGCGTTATAACTTTTCTATTATTGTTATCATAAAGATTATTAGGATTTCCGGAACGAGTTACAATGGAATTATTCTTAGTTCCTCTATACTCACCTTGTTTTCCGGTACCATCATTGAAACGACCTCCCAGATGACCATAGTTTTTCGGATTTTTCATATTTTTAGGGTATTGACAACTTAAATAAAATTTAATGTTCTTAAATGTCTCTTCTTGTCCTCTACAACTGAATGATACCCAACCATGAACTTGTCCTCGAATGAAAGCCTCATCCACCTGACATCCTTTAATTGCCTTGTCGATAATTATTCTTCCTTCCGGGGTTATATCTTTCCACATCAACGGCAACAGTTGTTGTTTTACTGCGGCAACACACACACCATCTTTGTAGACTTTACTCGGATTTTTACATTTTTTTATAAATTTATTGAGTACGGGAACATCACCAGCACCTGCAAAATCTTCATTGGTAAAATTAACTCCTTGAATATTATAAGTTGCCACCCCCTCTATAGGTAATTCATTTAACAGCGTCATCCCGTTTCCTAAATCCAAATTTTCATTTATATCTTTTGAACAAGGAGCAATATATGATGAGGAGTTAGAAAAGTTCTGATTGCTGTTATCAACATTCTCCGTCTTATCTTTCGGTTTATTATCAGGACGAGTATTACTATTTGGCACAGCTTCGGCAACTGTCGGAACAGTTGCCATAGCAACTCCCAATGCAACAGTTTTAGATAAATTACTACGCCCTTCTTTACGTCTTCTGTCAAAAAGATGCTGATAGAGATTAGTTTCCTTAATCTTCTCTTTAAGCTTAGATATTCTTTGTCGTCTTTCTTCTTCAGTCATATCTTCCATCCTCAACACCTGCATTTTGTCTATATTATAACATTTTTATATCATCTTTGCAACTGATTTTTAGATATTTTTTTGTTTTTCCACACTTCAAAAACCTAACTGCAATTATTATATTTTCTCTCAAATTTATAAAAAGTTAACAAAGGAGATAAAAATGCATAAAATTTATGGAATTTTAGGGGCGAGTTTATTGGTTTTAAGCATAACTTTGCCGGCACTCGCCGCCGATCATCCGGTCAAAAAAGGCAAACGCGTTTCCGAATTTAGCGAATTATGGCAATCTTACGAGGATTTTAAGAATAATCTTAATAAAAATTACGGCTTTGATTATGGTTTGACTTATTCTCTGCTTGGTCAATACGGCGCCCCATCGGGTAAAAAAGCCGCCTTTCAATCCATTGCTTATCCTGATTTCAGTTGGACTTTGTTCAACAATCAAGATGGCAACCTCACCTTAAATGCCGCCTATAACATAGTGCAATATTCCGGCGCCAACGGCAATGGTATTGGCAATCGTATCGGTGTGGTTACCCCGATTAACGACTACACTGAGCAATCCAACGAATTTCCCGAACTGTATTTTACCTATCAACTCCCCGGCGAATACAGCTGGTTGACTTTCGGCAACGGACAATTTCCCGTCTATAACTTTGACGGCACAACCTATAATTCCAACCAACAGGAAAACTTTATCAACTGGACTTTTGCTCAAAATGCCACTTCAACTTATCCGACCGCCGGTTTGGGCAGCTATATCCAAGCCTCGCCCAATGATTTCGTTTTCACCATCGGTGCCCAAGATGCCACCAACATCACCGGTGAAAGCATTTCCACTTCGCATCTGGATGAAAAACACTATACTACTTTCGGCTCAATCGCTTATAATCCGACCATTCCCGGTTTGGGGCAGGGACAATACTCAATTTTATACTATAATCAACCTTGGGTAGAAAAACAGCCGCAAACCACTAACGGCTGGTCGCTTAACGCTATGCAAAATTTGGGCGATAAATGGGCGATTTTTGCCCGCGCCAACGGAGTTGACGGCGATATGGCAACCATCGATAAATCCTATATGTTGGGCGCAGTAATTAATAATCCGTGGAATCGTAATTCGCTTGATCAAATCGGCTTTGCCGCCGGCTTAAATCACATTAACGAAACAGCCGTCGGTGCAGAATTAGAGCATAATTACGAAACGGTTTTGGAAGGTTATGTTGCCTACGGAATTTCCTCTTTTATGACTATCACCCCCGATATTCAGGTTTATTTTAACCCGGCGGAAAATCCCAAGTCCGATAATGCTTTTGTCTTTTCCCTGCGCGCCACGGTATTTTTCTAAAGCTAAAAAAAATAGCGGTGGAATTTAAAAACTTTGCCTTTACATTATCCCGATTATCGTAATAAATTGAACACGAATTTATTACAGATTGAAGAGTTTTGTTATGAAGAAAATAATATTGGGATTGCTTATGTTTTTGACCGCTTGTACCACAGTTGAAAAACCGGTTGTAACCGAACCTACACCACAGAAACAACCGACTAAAACGGTTGATCATGCTCCGATTATCGGCGGAGTTGAACGGGTTTATTTTGATGGTATCAAAACACCTTTTCATGCACGAATTGATACCGGTGCCGAAACCTCGTCGATTGATGCCCAAAACATCACTCCTTTTGAGCGCGATGGCGAAAAATGGGTTTCTTTTGAATTGGTCAATCGTTCCAGCGGCGAAAAACTCAAATTTGAAAAACCGGTCAAACGCCGCACCATTATTGTCCGCACCGGCAAAGAAGAGCGTCGCTATGTGGTCAGACTCAAAATTCGTATGGGTAAAAATCTCATAACTTCCGATTTTTCGCTTAATGATCGTTCCAAGTTTGAATATCAGGCCTTAATCGGTCGCAACATTATCAACGGCCGTTATATTGTTGACACATCAGTCAGCAACACTTTGCGCTAGGACTATAAAAAATGAATAAAATCAAACAATTTAAAAAAGTGAAATTCAACGCTTTGATTAAAAAATTTCGCTCGGTAAGATTTGTCTTATCGATATTGTTGGTGTTGTCTTTAATCTACACCGGCATAAGTGCTTATTACAAAGTTAAATATTGGGGTTTCAGCATTTCTCCCAAACAAAATACCAATGTTTGGGCTATTGAGGCTCATGTTAATTTTATTGCCGACGGCTCGCCGATTGAGGTTAATTTAGCTATTCCTTCCAAAAATAAAGGTTTCAAAATTTTGGAGGAAAATATCATTGCCAACGGTTATAAAACGCAAAAATCCGCTGATAAAATTACTTTTACCGCTCGCAACATGATCGGCGAACAGGATTTGTATTACAAAATAATGGTATTTGACAATACCAACGGTAAAGACAAATTAAAAGACGAAGCACCCAAAGCGCCGAAAAAGCCTAATTTGGATGAAACGACTTTGGCTCAGGCTCAACAAATTTTATCTTTAAGCGAGCAGATTGACGGCAATGATGCTATCGAAAAGTTGATTGTTATGTTTAATCAAGAGCCGCTTGATCCGGCCTTAAAGTCTTATTTGCCGGTGCAATATACCCCAAAACAAAAACTGGAAATCATGCAGCAGCTTTTGAGTATCAAAGGCATTTCCACCCGTATTTCTCGTGGTCTGAAACTTGAGGAGGGGCAAAAAATCACTCCAGATCTGATGTTAGAGGCTTATATCGACAAGGCCTGGCACATTTATGATCCTGATACCGGTATCAGAGGTTTGCCCGATAATTTTTTGTTATTCCAACGCGGAGGAAAGTCGTTGCTTGACGTAATTGGCGGTGAAGATTCTTCAATTAAATTTTCTTTGCAAAAATCGATTACCTCAACTATGAATTTAGCCAGTCGTCGTGCTAAATTGTTGCGCAAAGCCGGTCTGTATAATTTTAGTATTTACAATCTTCCTTTATCCTCGCAAAACAGCCTTAAATGGCTATCGGTATTTCCGATTGCTATTTTATTTGTTGTGCTGTTGCGCAATATTATCGGTGTTCGCACCATGGGCACTTTCACTCCGATGTTGATAGCCATGTCTTTTGTTCAAACCGGATTTTGGGCCGGCTTGGTATGTTTCAGCTTTATAGTGTCTCTCGGCCTGCTTATCCGATTCGTTATGTCTAAACTTAATTTATTGCTGGTTCCGCGTATCTCGGCAGTAGTGATATTTGTAATTTTGATTATTACCGCGCTGACCTTCCTCGGCTATAATTTCAATATCAAAATTGCTCAAGCTTCGGTTTATTTTCCGATTATCATCACCGCTTGGGTTATTGAGCGTGCCTCGATTATTTGGGAAGAAGACGGTGCTAAAAATGCATGGAGCGAATTATCCAACAGTCTGTTGGTCGGAATTATCGTTTATTTTGTAATTTCCAACGATTACGTTCAACATTGGATGTTTGTGTTTAATGAAATCAATCTGGTGATTTTATTTATCGTTATGTTGTTGGGCACTTATACCGGCTATCGTTTGACCGAACTCAAACGTTTTGCCCCGTTAGTCAAGAGAAAATAAATGTTTAATTGGTTTAAGGCAATCAAAGAACTTCCCGAACTGTTGCGTGCCAACGGAATTTTGGGCATGAATGCACGCAACTATGCGGTTATTGCCCGCCACAATTCGCGCCGGCTCTATCCCTTGGTTGATGACAAGGTAAAGACCAAAGATTTGGCGGTCAAATTCGGGGTTAATACTCCTGATTTAATCGGAGTTATCGAGCATCAATATCAGGTTGCCGATGTTCTTAACATGGTTAAGAATCATTCCGAATTTGTGGTAAAACCGGCGCATGGTTCCGGCGGCAAAGGGGTTATGGTGATTAAAAACTATGCCGATAATCAGTTTACTTTGGCTTCCGGCAGAATTATCGGTTATAATGAGTTGTATCAACATATATCCAACATTTTAAGCGGACTTTATTCTCTCGGCGGGCAATATGATTCTGCCTTGATTGAAGAAATGGTGCATTTTTCCGATGTATTTAAGGACTACAGTTATCACGGTGTGCCTGATGTCCGCGTTATTGTTTATCAGGGTTATCCGATTATGGCAATGACACGTTTGGCAACTCAAGAATCCGGCGGTCGTGCCAATCTTCACCAAGGCGCAGTCGGTGTCGGACTTGACATCAAAACCGGCAAAACCAAGCAGGCGGTTCAACACAATCTGCCGATTGCAATTCACCCTGACACTAAAGCCGAGTTGCGCAAAATTGAGGTGCCTTTGTGGCGCGAACATTTATTGATTGCCGCCAAAGCTTATGAAATGACCGGTTTGGGCTATTTCGGTGCCGATATTGTGCTTGATGCCCGCAAAGGTCCGATGATGTTAGAGCTTAATGCCCGCCCCGGTTTAGCTATCCAAATTGCCAACGGCGAGGGGCTCAAACAAGCAATTAAAAAGGTTGATAAATATTATCCCAAGAATTTGTCCCCCGAAGAACGCGTCGCCTATGTTTTAGGTTAAAAATTTTTGCATTATGCTTTTTTAATTCCTATATAAATAACAGATAAATATTGCAAAGGAGAAAATATTATGACTGAAAGCAAAAAGCTCAAAGGTTCGACCACTCCGAAAATCGGTGATGCCAAAACTAAAAGTATCAAAAATGACGATACCAAAAAGTTGGGTGTAAGTGCAACCCGCGCCAAAAAAATCAAACATTCTTATAAAGTCAAAGATGCTGAAAATGCCCTGTTGCTCAAACTCAAAGACGGCGATGTTATTATAGAGATGTATGGTGATGATGCTCCCAATCATGTTGCCCGCATCAAAGAATTGGTGCGTCAGGGTTTTTATAACGGCCTTAAATTTCACCGTGTAATTGACGGATTTATGGCGCAAACCGGATGTCCTTACGGCACCGGAACCGGAGGCTCGGGCAAAAAACTCAAAGCCGAGTTCAACCGCAATCCTCATAAACGCGGCACTGTTTCCATGGCCCGTTCCATGATGCCGGATTCGGCGGATAGTCAGTTTTTTATCTGCTTTGCCGATTGTCCGTGGTTAGATGGTCAATACACTGTCTGGGGCGAAGTAACTTCCGGTATGGAATATGTTGATATGATTAAGCGCGGCGAGGGCGCCAACGGCGAAGTCAGCACCCCCGATGAAATCATCTCGATGTCGGTAATCGCCGATATCTAGCTTTATGGTGTTATTCTCGGACGTGTCGCCTTTTTCTTTTTATGTCATTCTCGGACGTGTCGCGATAGCGACCAGATCCGAGAATCCAAGAAAGTAAAATACATTGTTATTTTGGATCTTCGGGGCAAGCCCGAAGATGACAGGATTAAAATTAATGTCATTGCGAGGAGTGCTAACGACGTGGCTTTTCTCGGCTTATTTTTATATTATCCCCTCATCCCCGATCTCCATCGGGGATTTTTTGTATTTAGAAAAGAATTGAATTTTATTTAATATCATATTAGTCTTAACTTATGTAGAAAAATTTTAGGGACAGTGTAATAACAAAAATCAGATAACTGGTTTAAGAAGAAAGGGAATTTGAAAAATGATTGATGCTATAAAAGATATGTTTAAAAGATATGCTGATTTTGACGGATATAGCTCAAGAAAGCAGTATATATGGGGATTATTGTTTTCTAAATTACCAGTTCTTATTTTTTTATTTTTATTTACCGAATATGCTTCCAGTGTTGGTTTATTTTTGGGGATTATTTGGCTTTTGATTACAATCATGCCAATGTGGGCATTAACAGCTCGACGAACTCGAAGTATGGGGTGGCCGCAATGGTCGTGGTTATTGATTTTTGTGCCATTAATAAACTATTTTTTTATTATAACTCTATGTGCTACACCAAATGTAGATGATACGATATTTGAGGATGATACTCAAACCGATGAAAATTTACTGTATAGTAATCTTGAAAAATTAAGCAAAAATCTTGAGAGTAATATCAAAACCAACAAAAAAAATAAGAACACTAATACAAAAAAGAAGAAGAAAAAAAGCGGTAATGATTATAAAATAAATAAATTCACGCTAGCGATGTGTCTAATCGGGATTTTTGTTGTAATGATTTTCGGATTTGTGCTTTTTGGTAATTCATATAATTTTATGGGCAATATGCATGGTAAAAACATTTGTAAAAAAATAGCAACTGAATTTAATGCAAGGAGCATTGAATTGTATTTGGATACTAAAAGTAATACTGGAGTAGGATTGAAAGGAATTGGATTTAATCTAGCATTTGACAGTGAATATAAGTTTGTTAAACGAAATGAGCGAAATGAATACAGTCATGATGAAGGTGTTTGTAAAATATGGATAAAAGGAAAGAACTTTGAGGATAGACCTTATATAATAGTTGATAGTAGCTTTTACCTGGTTGATAAGCATGGTGCCAAGCTCAACAATACGGATAAAAATATAAAAGAAGTAAAGGTTATGCCAGAAGAAACAGTATCCTTAACTTTTAGTTTTTATAACGATTCCATAAAAGATGCCGAGAATGTTGTTTTCTCGTATAATAATTACTATTTACCCATGAATGAAGAAGAATATTGTATTGTGCAAGATAGGCTTGCCAGGGAGGCGGAAAAAACTTATAATTATGACTATAATGAAGTTTTGTCATGTAATTGTAATCCACCATCCAGATTTAGTTATAATAATGATTCCAAGTGTAAAATATTTAATGATGATAAAGTAAGAGAAAATTGTGTATTGCTCAGTATAGTTGTTCCCAGTTGTAATGAGTATTTGAAAAAGATAGAAAAGGAAGAAAAAGAAAAGGCTAAAAAAAGAGAAGAGGCTAAAGCTAAGGAAAAAGAAAGAGAAGTGGCTAAGGCTAAGGCAAAAGAAAGTTTTGCCGATAAATATGAGGATTGGTGGAAAAATGCTACCCCACAAATAGTAGAAAAAGCCATAAGTGACGGAGCTGGTGTTAATGAAGAAAATGGACGCTTACAAACACCTTTGATGATGGCGGCAGAATGGAATGAAAATCCGCAAATCATAGAAACTTTAATCAAGCTCGGAGCTGATGTTAATGCAAAAGGTATGGATAACATGACAGCATTGATGTTTGCCGCTGAAAAAAATAAAAATCCACAAATTATAGAAACTTTAATCAAGCTCGGGGCTGATGTTAATGCAACAAATGCTGATTACGTTACTGCTTTATATGAGGCGGCAACGAGCAATCAAAACCCACAAATCATAGAAACTTTAATTAAACATGGGTCTGATGTTAAGGTTAGGTGGTTTAGAGATGACAGTACACTTTTGATGGGGGCGGCAAGATCGAATAAAAATCCGCAAATTATTGAAACTCTAATCAAGCATGGTGCGGATGTTAAGGAAAGAAATTATGAAGGCAAGACAGCTTTAATGTATGCAGCGGAATATAGTGATAATCCGCAAGTGATAGAAACCTTGATTAAGCATGGGGCTGATGTTAAAGAAAGAGATGATAACGGCAATACACCTTTGATGTATGCTGCAGAATTGTATGAAAAAGCACAAATAATAGAAACTCTAATTGAGCATGGATCTGATGTTAAGGAAAGAAATAATAACGGAGAAACACCTTTGATGTTTGCAGCAGCAGGATATCGTGATAATCCACAAATAATAGAAATATTAATAAAGTATGGGGCTGATGCTAAGGAAAAAGACAATAATGGTAAGACGCCTTTGATGTATGCTGCAGGAAACTGGCGTGGACTTACAGGTAATCCGCAAATAATAGAAGCTTTAATTAAACATGGGGCTGATGTTAAGGAAAGGGATAACAATGGTAAGACTGCTTTGATGTATGCTGAAGCGAAAAACGTAGAAGTTTTAATTAAACATGGAGCAGATGCTAAGGAAAAAGACAATAATGGTAAGACGCCTTTGATGTATGCGAAAAGTTCGTATATTATAGAAAACTTAATCAAATATGGTGCTGATGTTAAGGAAAAAGATAATGATGGCAAGACACCTTTGATGCATGCAATAATAAATCGTGTTTCCAAAAATATAGAAACTCTAATCAAATATGGGGCTGATGTTAATATAAAAGATAAAGATGGCAAGACTGCTTTGATGTATGCCGCAGTTGAAGTAACAGATCATTCCTTTTACAAGCGGGAACGAAAACATGTCATAGAAACTTTGGTCAAGAACGGTGCTGATGTTAATGCAAAAGATAAAAATGGCAAGACTGCTTTGATGTATGCCGCAGTTGAATTAGCGGAAAAAAATGATGGGGCACTAGCTGATGTTTGGGGAAATACTACATTACAAGTCGTTGAAAACTTAATTAAACTCGGGGCTAATGTGAAAGCCAAAGACAATAGTGGCAAAACAGCTTTAGATTATGCTGAAAAAAATTCTGAAATCTATAAGCTATTAAAAGACTTAATGCGTAAGTAAAGCAATTAATATAAATTTTTTAAAAAAATTGGAGATATTTTAAGTGGCAAGGCTATTTCACAAAGCATATTCAAATTCAAGCACTTATTATGCCGGTTCCGGTGGTAGTGTAGATAATGAAGAACGTCCTGATGAGTGTGAAAAAGTAATAAAAAAAATTCGTCAATTCTTAAGAAAATATCAGGATGTTTATAAAACAACCGGTAGGGCAATGATTATACCTAATTCATTGGATGAATATATTAAATCAGCGTCAAAATTATTCAGAATTGAATGTGATAATATAGAAAACATAATAAAGTATATTGAACGAAAACATTTTCCTTACCAATCTGATATCAAAGAATATGGAACTATCCGACAATCTGATCGGGAAAGAAGAAAAATAATTAAAGAAAAAAATGAAATTAACAAAGTTGTACTTTCTGAATCAGAGGCATATTTAAGAAAATTAACCCTAAATGGCCATGCCAGAAAAAAACGCAAAAAAACTATAAAAAAATATTTTACCTTAAAAATATAATCCCATTTAAATCCGGCGATAATCTTGAGCACGTATTTTGCGGTCGATGTCGCGATTTTTGATGGTTTCGCATTTGTCATAATTCTTTTTATCAGTAAACTCTCCCCAAACCACCTTTCTCCTTTCTCCTTTCTCTATTGACAGTTATCCGTTTATTTGATATACTATGCCCGTTTTGTATTTATTAATATTAAAAAATTATGTTATGTTAAAATTCTTCACAGTAATGTTACTGTACATCGTTACGGTAATTTTAACAACATTGATGGGCGGCATTGCCGCTTGGACTGTTGGATTATTCTTTGGAAAAGCCATTTTAGGTCTTCTTGCTACTGTCGGTATTAGCGGATTAACTATGTGGCAAATCGGAGTATCTTTGGGATTTGTACTAGGTTTCATAACCTCAGCTTTCTTCGATTATAACAAGTTGTTTTTCAAAGTCGCCAACACCAACGAAAAAGAGCCCGCTTAACCAAGCGAGCTCTTTTTGTTATTTGCTCAAGCAACTATTTTTTAGTCTTCTTTACAGCAGTCTTTTTAGCTGTCGCCTTTTTAGCTACAGTTTTCTTTACAGTAGCCTTTTTAGCCGGAGCTTTCTTCGCTACGGTTTTCTTTGCAACTGCTTTTTTAGTTGTAGCCTTCTTCACCGTCGCCTTTTTAGCTACAGTCTTCTTTACAGCAGTCTTTTTAGCTGTCGTCTTTTTCGCCGCAGCTTTTTTAGCTACAGTCTTCTTCGCTGTTGTTTTCTTAACCGTAGCCTTTTTCGCTGTTGCTTTCTTCGCTGTCGTCTTTTTAGCCGCAGTTTTCTTTACTGTCTTCTTAACTGTTGTTTTTTTCGCTGTCTTTTTAGCAGTCTTCTTTACAGTTTTTTTAGCTGCCTTTTTAGCAACCTTTTTAACTTTCTTCACCTTTTCGGCTTTAGGCTTGGGTTGCGAAGCAACTATCGCATTATCAATATCTTTCTCACTGCACAAACCGATTGAAACCGGATCTTTCGCCCGCAAATTAGCCATATCGCGGTGGGTTCCTTTACGAATGGCATCAATCGTAGTCTTTGTAGTGCCGAGCAATTTGCAAATCAAGCTGTCTTTAACTGTCGGGCAATTTTTAACCATCCACAAAATTGCATTGGGTTTTTCTTGGCGCTGCGACGGTGATAACAACTTCTTGGCTTTCAAATTGCGCAATTTGGCATTACACTCTAATTCTTCACCCTGTAAATTAGCGGCAATATCCTTTTCGCAACGATGAATTTCTTTCCAAGTCAACTGACCGTTGTCAATCGGCGAAATTCCTCTGATATTGCTTCCGACATCGCCGTCAGCCATAGCTTGAATTTCCAACTCATGAATCTCACAAAAATTTGAAATCTGGCGAAAAGTCAAAGTAGTGTTTTCAACCAACCAAACCGCTGTTGCACGCGGCATCAAAGGTGCTGTCATATCATTTATCCTTTCCGTAAAGTTTATAACCAACTACCAGCTAGTCTAACGCGTTTATGCAGAAATACAAGGTTTTTTTTAATAAATAAGCGTATTAATATTTTAATTTATAAAGTTCTACCGAGGTTGCGGAATTTTTTAATTCCTTATCGCCTAAATATTCTTTTTCATATCCGTCAATTGCATCCGCCACTGTTTTGGTTAACACAATTTCATTGCTGTAAACATGTTCAAATACATCTCTGATGTAGGTATCATCATTCGGGCTTCCGTCCAATGGGATTATCACACTACACGTCCGTAAAATCATTTTTTCTTCTTGCCCGTCATCTAGGCACAAAGCAATTTCTTTTAAACATTCGCCGGCAAACTTCACCGCCTCAACCACAGAAACAAAATCAACCGAGGTTATACCGCTGCCCTCAACAACATCATAACCTTCATATTTTTGCGCCAAATTAGCAGTTATTGCACGAATCGAAGCACTTGTATCGGTAGCAATCTTCTCTTGTTCGGGTAATGACGAATCCAAAAATTTTAAATCGCTTTTGATATGCACCCGGCATTTCAAAACATTATTTTCAATTGCTTCGGTCGGGCCTTCCTGGGTTGCCTCGTTTTCCGATTCGCTGCGATTTAATCTCTCCCAACGATCAAAAGCACTGTTTAAAATTTTAGTATACAATTTTTGGTCGGTAATAATCTGATGCATTAAAAATGCTCCGATTCCGGTCAAATAAATCGCTACCTTATTATCGCTGAAACTTTGTTTTGCTTCATAAAATTTTTCCAAATCGGTATCTTGCCCGTCAATAATCCGAAAAGCTTCATAAAGAATTGAGTTAGCCTCGGTAAGTTTCAAACCGCCGTATCTTGCCAGTTCCAAACATCCGCCGAATACCAATAATTTTACTCCCATACGTGAAAATTGCTTTTGCAAAGCCGTCCTCACATTCAAATTCGATAATATTTCGCTCAAATAATAAACCAGATACTGCTTATATTCTAGCGGAGCATCCGGATACGATCCGGCAACCATTTTTTGCGGATTTCCATTGATGTTATAAGCCTTTACTAAAGTTTTGGCGTGATCAAAAAAGCGTTCTTCTTTAACTTCTTCATTTTCGTTTTTTTCTTGTGGCAAAAAGATATACCACGGAATATTTTTTAATACTAAAGGTATCGCCATGGCCAAAAATACCACAAAGAATACAAAAAACATTAAAGTTTGATTATCTTTACCCTCAGTAAAAGTCTCTATAATCGGGAACAATAAACTTACGAAAATATTGGCAAAAATCAAACTGATGATAATCAGAGCAATAAATTTTATGATTGCTTTGTATATATTGCGTCGACTATCGGCAATATCCTGAACAACTTCACTTGATGATTTCTGGTAATCAATAGTGCCTAAACTTTTACGCGATCCTTTTTTCTTGCTCAAATTACTCACATATTCAACGGTTTCGGTATAAGTATTATCTTCCAACTCGAAGGTTTCGCGAATGATTTTAACTTTATGCGACGCAGATTCGCTCTCTTTTGCCAGTTGATAGGCCTGAGAACGTTGTTCCGTAGCAAAGCGCTCCAACAACTGCCAACCATCGCCGGAATCAGCATAAACTTCATAATGCGCTACTTTAGTCATGGTCTGTCAACCTCGAATCTATAAAAAAACCTGCACTCATAATATCAAGTGCAGGTTAATAAATCATAAATAAAGCAGATTATTGCGCATCGGTATTAGAAAGTCCGAAAGCACCAAATTTGTTCTTAAACTTTGATAACTGACCACCGGTATCAACCAAACGACGAACGCCGGTCCAAACCGGATGAGATTTCGGATCAACTTCCAAATTGATAACATCACCGGCTTTACCTAATGTAGAACGAGTAGTATACTTTTGACCATCGGTCATAACATAAGTAATCTCGTGATAATCAGGATGAATTCCTTTTTTCATCTTAAAAACTCCCTAAAATTAAACTAAATCCAACAAATTAACGCACTTATACATTAATGTTTTAAATAACGCAAGCAAAAATTTAAAAATTATTTCTTTTTTTATATTTCTTCTATTTCAACAGTATTAACTTTAGAAGATTTTTCCGCAATATTAACCACTTTAATACTAAAATTCTTAAAGCCTTTTCTTAATAAATAGCTTCTTACTTCAATCGCTCTATTTAAACTGGCACGTTTTTTACGAAAGCTGTCCACCCCATCATCTAAATTATAGGCATAGATAGCAACTTTACTGTTCTTTTCATTCTTAAATTTTGCTATAATTTCATCAATTTTTTCTTGATTATCTGCACTCAATTCATCCTCATCTTCGGCAAATTGCAATGCATTGGAATTTTGGGGCTCAACCGGCGCAACAACGTTTTCTCCTCTTGATGTCTGGTCATCAACTAACAAAGCTGTATTAACCGGATTTTCTTTCAGTGTATTCGCTATTGGTTGAGCGTCAATCAGCGGCCTGGTTTGCGCTGCAGGAACTTCATCGGCAATAACCGCTTCGTTTTGCTTATCACCTGACAAATCAACTTTTGCCGATTCGTTTGAGGTTGGTTCAACAATATTTTCAATCTTAGGCAATCTCTCATTCTCAATGTTTTTTATTGCTTCTGCTTCAGAATTAAGATTTGGTTTTGCCTCAGGTTGAGGATAACTTACCGGTTCAACATCGACGATTACTATTTCTTCTTTCGGTTTATCCAGAGGTTTGAGCTCTTCTTTTTTAATTTTATCTGATTTAACAGTTTTTTTCTTATTTAAAACTGGCTTTTTTGAAAATTGTTTTGCAGCAGGGGCAACTTTTCGTTTGGGCAACACCGGAAACATCGGCTCGCTTTCAACGTAATAAGAAGAATTAAGGTTGTTTAAAACACTCAAATCTACTACAACACCGTCGTCGGCAAAGGCGATACCGCTAATCGCAAATGTTGCCAAAGAAATAATGATTGTTTTTGCCCTAAGCATATTTCACCTCTGCTTTATAGTTAAACCAAATCAAAAAGTTTTTTGCATATTGCCGGATTCCCAGAGATTAAATTACCGGATTGCCAAATTGCTTTGATATCTTCTCTTCTTTCATCACTTTGTTGGGGTGATAAATTACGACCTCCGGATTCGTTTACTAACAAAATACCCGCAGCCATTTCAGATAAACTGTTGCCATTACGAACCAATCCGTCAAATTGTCCTGACGCAACCGCTGCCAAATCCAAACTAACCGATCCGAAATTACGCATACCGCCGACATGCTCCCGCAATTTTTCTTCTTCAGTAGCAATCAATGTTCTGGGAAGATCAACGCGCGAAGAAACTCTTAAACGGAGATTATTTCTTGCAGCTTCCTTAAAAGCACCGCCACCTTTTTCCGCCAAATAAGTATCCCCCGTTGCCGGATTATAAATTACCGAGGCTAGTACCTGATCACGCTTAACAATTGCCACAGTCGTCGCAAAATAAGGAATACCGCGCATAAAATTCATTTTGCCATCCAAAGGATTTACCACAAAACATTCGGCTATCGGCAAATCTTCTACCTTATCTACAATCGGATAATCGGCGTGAAATTTTCCCAATTCCGTCCGTAATACCATAATAGTTCGATCAATTGCCGCCTGAGTAAATTCTTCATGTCCTTTTGGTGCTGATTGCAACTGTGTTAATTCGGCAAAATCGCGCACCAAACCAAGTGCGGCTCTTTTGGCTATGGTATTCAATAATTCCAAACTACGCGAATAATACGACATTATTTAGCTCTCTCCACATAAGAAGCATCGGCAGTTGCCACAACAATCTTATCACCAACCCCGATAAACGGAGGAACGGTTGTGCGAACTCCGTTGTCCAACTTTGCCGGTTTATATGATGAAGAAACGGTCTGTCCCTTTATAACCGGCTCGGTCTCAATAACTTCACAAATAACTTGCAACGGCAATTCAACCGATATCGGTTTACCATCAATTACGCTTACTTTAACTTCCATGCCATCAGTCATAAACGGACGTGAATCACCCAAAATATCCGACGGCATAACAAACTGCTCATAAGTATCGCTTTCCATAAAGGTAAGTCCGGTTCCGTCTTCATATAAAAATTGGCAATCTTTGGTTTCAACCATCAATTTTTCAACCATATCCTCCGACCGAAAACGCTCATTTGTCTTAGTGCCTTCTTCTACCGATTTCATCTCAACTTGCATAAAAGCACCGCCTTTTCCGGGTTTAACAAAATTGGTCTTAACTACCGTCCAAGGTTTTCCTTTGTATTCGATAACCCAACCTATACGAATAGAACCTGCTTGTTGTTTCATTTTTTTATACTCCTAAATTTAAATACATTACAATTTTATCTAGCAATAATATAAACTTATTTATTTAGCAACCAGAATTTTTAAATTTTTCTGCATCAAATATCACAAAATCGCTCTTTATCTTCTCTAAAGGCCATATTTTTCCACTAAATTGCACGGCCGATGGCAACACAAACAATTCATTATACCACTCGATTAAGGATTCGTCTTTTTCTGATTCGCTGATATTAAATATAACAAATTCCGGCTCAATTTCACTGACTAACATCGCTTCATGTCGCCTTGGCGGAATAACTACACCCAAAGTTTTTTTCTTTAGTTTTTCTCTCCAAGGCTTCAGTTGAGCTTTTATTGGTTTACTTGTATCAATTTCAACAACCACTCCGTCTAAATTATATTTTTGATAGCAGCTTTCGGCATTGTCACCTTGCACCAATACCATTTTTTCGGTTTTAACCAGTTCTTCAAATTTTCTCTTGTCTAAAGAGCTGTCAGCTATATAGCAACAAATATTATCTCCTTTTGCGATAACATCACTGTTTTTATTGATTTTGAGTATAATCTGTGGCATAACTACCTTTAGTTATTGTAAAAGTTAAATTTGTAATTATTATGTTCAGAATAATAATGCAATATTTTTTAAAGTGAAAGAAAAATCCGCAATGGAAGAAAATTTTTTTGATTTTACCAAAACCAAAGAAGCATTAAGCCAATTATCGGCTGACTTAGCTGTTTTGGATTCTGAAATACAAAGTAAAGTAACAGCTTTTGCCGAGGAACGAAAGCAAAATAGCCAAGCTTTGATTGAAAAAGATTCTCAACTTGAAATTTTACGCGGAAATATAGCCAAAGCCACCCGGAGCATCGATTCTATTACTGCTTATATTGATGGAGTGCTCTAATATGTCACAGATAAGTATCACTATCAACTCTCGAGAATATCCGATTGCCTGCGAAGACGGACAGGAATTTCACATTATGCAACTTGCCGACATGCTTGATGAAAAAGCCAAACAATTAGCCGGTGATACGGGACAAATCAATGAAAGTCTTTTATTGGCAATGGTTGGATTGTTGTTAGCCGATGAAATTAGTGAGTTGAAAAAAGGCGCCCCTGTGGTTGAAAATGTTGCTCCGTCTTGTCGTATTAATCCTGATGATATGCTTAAATTAGATGATGAAATTGCCACTGCGGTAAAAAATATCGACAACGAAATAAAAAAGCTTGCCAAACGTTTTAATTCGTTATAACATAAAATATAGAATGTGAACTGCGCAATTCGAGCGTTAAAGCAGGTCTTCCGAGCCAACACAATTATAAAGGGAGCCGTCACTGAATAAATCGTGGTTTATTTATATGGTACCCACCTTAATGACCAGCGGTTCGTTTCAAGAATGTATATGCACGGTTGTGTGGTTCTGTTTCTTAAAAAACCTCGTTCATTAAAGCGAGGTTTTTGTTTGTGGGAGCTTAATTTGAAAATAGTTTATTTAGGCGATGTTGTTGCACGTAGCGGCCGGGAAAAGGTTATTCAGACTATTTCCGTAATAAAAAATGATTGGCATTGGGACGCATTGATAGTCAATGTTGATAACGCAGCCCATGGATTCGGTTGCACTCCCAAAATTGCACGTCAATTTTTTGAAGCCCGAGCCAGTGCCTTGGTTACCGGCGATCACGTGTGGGATCAAAAAGATTTCACTGCTTATTTAAATGAAAGCAATCGCATAGTTCGTCCGCTTAACTATTCTGATAATTTAGCCGGAGTAGGGGCAAGGGTTATTCCCTTAGATAATGGTCAAAAATTGTTGATAGCAGAAGTTGTCGGCAGAGTTTTTATGGCCGAAGTTGCTTCTCCGCTTGAAAAACTCGAACAGCTTTTAACGCAATATAAACTTACAGATAATGTTGATGCCATTTTTGTTGACATTCATGCCGAAGCAACAGCTGAAAAGCAAGCTCTGGCTCATTATTTTGATGGTAAAATTTCGGCAATTATAGGTTCGCATACCCATATTCCTACCGCCGATGCCATGATACTGCCTCAAGGCACAGCCTACCAAACAGACGTCGGAATGTGTGGCGATTGCAGCGGTGTCATCGGTTTCAAAACCGCTGCCCCGATTGCCCGCCTCAAAAATCCGGCTTCCAATCTCAGATTAGAGCCGGGGGAAGGGCAAGCCACTATCCATGGAGTATTTATCGAAACTGACGATAAAAGCGGGCTTGCCGTTAAAATTGTCCCCCTGACTTATTAATATCTGTTTTCTAAGCTTGATAGCGTTTAGCCATTTCGCTCATCGGAATTACTTTAATCTTATCGGCAAAGCCGGCAGCACCGAAAGCAATATATCGAGCCTCGCAAACTTTTTGCATTTCTTCAATTGCCGGTTTGAGATATTTACGCGGATCAAACTCTTTAGGATTCTCTGCAAAAATCTTACGGATAGCTCCTGTGATAGCCATACGGCAATCAGTATCAACATTAACCTTGCGCACACCTGATTTAATACCGCGAACAATTTCTTCAACCGGAACACCATAAGTTTGCGGAATTGCCCCGCCGTAAGCATTAATTAAATCCTGCAATTCTTGCGGAACAGAAGATGATCCATGCATAACCATATGAGTATTAGGCAATTTCTTATGGATTTTCTCAATAGTCTCAATTGATAAAATTTCACCGTCTGGTTTACGAGTGAATTTATAAGCCCCGTGTGAAGTTCCGACCGCTACGGCTAAAGCGTCTAATTTAGTATCTTCAACAAAACGAGCCGCTTCATCAGGATCAGTAACCAAGCGTTTTTTATCAATGGTTCCCTCAGCTCCGTGACCGTCTTCTTTATCGCCTTTTCCGGTCTCTAGCGAGCCGATAACTCCCAGTTCTCCCTCAACCGAAGCTCCGACAGCATGAGCTCGAGCGACCACTTCTTTAGTAACTTTAACATTATACTCATAAGAAGATGGTGTCTTGCCGTCTGCCTCTAAAGATCCGTCCATCATTACCGATGAATATCCGTTAACAATTGCCGATTGGCAAATATCAACCGATGCCCCATGGTCCTGATGAAGACAAATCGGCAATTCGGGAAACATTTCAATACCGGCCTGAATCATATGGCGAATCATCGGATCACCGGCAAATTTACGTGCACCGGTTGACGTTTGAATAATCACCGGCGCATTAACTTTTCTGGCGGCTTGCAATACGGCAATAACCTGTTCCATATCATTGATATTAAAAGCCGGAACGCCATAATTGTTTTCGGCAGCGTGGTCAAGAATTTGACGCATAGTAACTAAAGGCATAATTTTCTCCTTAAAATAAACTTAAAAAACTTTGACATAATAGTAAACTTCTTGCTGATGGGCAAGTAATTTTTATTTTTTTAGCGCGACTTTTACCGCTTCAATAATTTCTTCTTTGGTAATACCGAAGTGCGGATATAAGTCTTTGGCCGGAGCCGATGCTCCAAATCCGTCCATACCGATAATATCTCCCTGAAGTCCGACATATTTTTCCCAACCGAATTTAGCCGCAGCTTCAATGGCTATCCGAGGCTTATTTCCTAAAATCATATCCTGATAATCAAAAGGTTGTTCATCAAAAAGCTCCTGACAAGGCATAGATACTACAACCGTATCAATACCTTGTGCTTTCAACTCTTCATAAGCCTCAACCGCCAAAGCCGTTTCCGATCCGGTTGCAATCAATGTAGCTTTACGTTTCTGCGGATTTCCCTTAATAATATAAGCACCTTTGGCGGTTAAATTTTCACTTGCCTCATTACGTAAGGTTGGCAGATTTTGACGGCTAAGAGCTAATACCGATGGACGATTTGTCTGTGTTAAAGCAATTTCCCAAGCTTCGGCAGCTTCAACCAAATCACAAGGGCGAAAAGTCAAAATATTAGGCATGGCGCGCAGTGAAGCAAGGTGTTCTATCGGTTGATGAGTCGGTCCGTCTTCACCAACTCCGATTGAATCGTGAGTCAATACATAAACTTCTTTTAATCCCATTAATGCCGCCAATCTTATTGCCGGGCGCAAAAAGTCTGAAAATACCAAGAACGTTCCGCCGTAAGGAATAATTCCGCCATGAGCGGCCAATCCGTTCATTATTGCTCCCATGGCGTGTTCACGAATACCATATTCAATATAATTACCGTTATAGTCTTGTGAAGTGATAGTTTTCGACCCTGCAGTCTTAGTCATATTAGGACTGCTTAAATCAGCCGATCCTCCAACCAATTGCGGCAAAGAAGGAACTATTGCTTCCAAACACATATTAGATGCTTTACGTGTGGCAATTTGCGGACGTTCTTGCAAGGCTGATTGTTTTAATTTATCAAGTTCTTTATTCCAACCTTTGGGCAACTTACCCGAAATAACATCATTAAAATCTTTACCCTTGGCCTGAGCCTTTATCTGCCAAGCTTGTTCCAGTTTTTCGCCTTTCAAACCGGCTTTGCGCCAATTATCCAATATATCTGCCGGAACTTCAAAAGGTTTAGCGTTCCAACCTAAATTTTTGCGCATAGCGGCAATTTCTTCTTCTCCTAAAGGCGAACCATGGCATTTAGGCGAATTGCATTTAGAAGGGGCACCCTTGCCTATAATGGTTTTAGCCGCAATCAAAGTCGGCTTTTCTGCTGTTTGAGCTTTAGTTAAAGCCTCTTCAATCTGTGCAAAATCATGTCCGTCAATTGTAATAACCTCCCATTTATTAGCCTTAAAAGCCGCCTTAATATCGGTGGAAGATGCAATGTCGGTTTTGCCGTCGATAGTGATTTGATTATCGTCCCACAGCACAATTAATTTATTCAATTTAAGATGTCCTGCCAAAGCGATTGCTTCCCAGGCCACACCTTCCATCAAACAACCGTCTCCCGTCAGCACATAAGTTTTGTGATCGCAAACATCTTTGCCATAGCGTGAAGCGATAATTTGCTCAGCCAAAGCCATACCGACGGCTGACGATATTCCTTCACCCAAAGGCCCAGTAGTCATATCCGTTCCCAAAAAATGATTATATTCGGGATGCCCCGCAGCTTTTGCCCCGAGTTGGCGAAAATTTTTCAAATCGCTTATTTTAGCATCTTTATAGCCTAACAGATAAAATAAAGAATAAAGTAATGATGAAGCATGACCTGCCGACAAAACAAATCGGTCGCGATCAAACCATTTAGGATTCTGCGGATTAATTTTAATAAATTTAGTAAACAAAACCGTTGTCATATCAGCCATCCCTAAAGGAGCTCCGGGGTGACCTGACTTAGCTTTTTCAATCATATCTGCAGCCAAAAATCTTATGGCATCAGCCATTTTTTGTTCTTTTGCATAATTTTTCATTATTATTTACTCCTCTTTAGTCACAATTTTTATGATTTGAACCTTTTTTAACCACCACCGGTTTTCCGTTTTGTTCACAAAAAACTATCCTTTCATCGGGACCTATTTCAAGGAATTCGGTATTAATTTTTTCCTCTTGAGCATTCAATTCTTCCGAAGAAAGATATTTATAATCAATATCAAACATACTTTTTGCTTTTGCATCGGCATAACCGGACAAATTTAATCCCAGCTCAATGGAAAAATTATCATAAGGAGGTTGCGGAATACGCATTTTTATAGAATTACCTTTAACAATTTGTTCTTTTTGTTCTACCGGAATTTTCAGCATCTGAGATTTTACTTGTTTGCCTAAAAAATTTCCCTCGCCGATCGGTTTTATGTAAAAACTGGTATTGACCACGCTGACGGAAGAATCTTCCATTCTCCGAACTCTGAATATCGGAGTAATCACGCTATATCTCTGTTTTGATGTTTCATCGGTGTAACAATAACTTTCTTTACCGCTTAAAATAACTTGAAACGCATCATAATTGGCAGCACTGATATATTGACGAGCCGCCTCACGCGGAATATTAACTTCGGGACAATTCTGCACCTTAACATCCGAAGAACACGCGGATAACACACAAATCGCCCAACAAAATATTGATTTTTTCATCCTGTTCCTTAACAAATTTGTTGCTTTATCCCAATATAATTCAGCATTTGTTTTTTGTAAAGCTAAGGGCATGAGCGATATTTTTTTTGTGTATAATTTTACATCTTAATTGATGACACCAATAAACAATGCCATCCCGCCAAACCGGTGCAATAACCGGGATTGCGATAATTAAACATTATATTTTGGAAAATTAAACAGATTATTGTTGCGGAAAATACGGACTACCGCCTCCTCCTCCGCCCCAAGGTCTGCTGCCGGGACGCCAAGCCGGGGTGTCTCCGTCCCCGTCATCATCTTCCGCCAAAGCACCGCTTCGAATAATATCATCATCAGTCATCGAAAACTCCGGCATTCCCAAAGTATCTCCGAAGGTCTCACTGGTCAACTCGGCAATATAATCTCTTTGCTGTAAACTATTTTCAAAACTGTCGATACTATCAGTGAAAACATGGTCATAACCGCTCGTGCTTCGGATAACCACACTGGTAAAACTTCCGGCATCATCACCGGTCACATGTTTATCCAAAGTATCTCCCCATTTACGCAGAGATTCGGCTCTCATATGAGTTGTACTAAACAGATTTGCCGCCGGTCCGTTGCCATGATATTCGCTGCGATTTCTTGTGAAAAAATCAATCAAATTTCCCATATAAGCCACCAAAAACAAGCCGATTGCCAAATTAGCAAACCACTTCCAGTTCATCTTGCCGAAAATTGCTGCCCAAGCCACACAAATCAATCCGAAACCGCCCAAAATATAAACAATCGGCTTATAATGTTCAATTACCTCTACTGCTTTATCTCTTACTTTGATTATAACCGAATCTTCGGCAAAGGCTGTATCAGCCCAACACATCCCAACCATCAGCATCAATCCGAAGATGATGATGTTTGATAACCTTATATTGCCGAACGTTTTCAACATTATCTCCATCCTCTTGTCATTGCAGAGTTATTGCGTTACTAGACTCTGTAATTGTGTTATCAACACTTGTATTTTCGACACCCACCATAACCTTTATCAGCTCTCCTGCAGTAGCAATTACCACCAGTGACACAATAATCGCTCCCAACCACTTCCAGTTGAGGTTACCGAAAATTCCTCCCACACCTACGGCAATAATTCCGAAACCGGCCACGATAAATACCAACTCGCGTAAATCGCTAAAAATAGACCTTCCGCTTCTAATCAATCCGGAAAAAAGCTGTTGCTCTTCAGCCCATGCCGTTGAGCTGAATCCTAACAACGCAATCGCTACTATATAGAAAAATACCGCTTTTGTTGACATGGCTTTTTCTCCTTAAGCTTTTGCTTTTCCCCTCTCTTTGGTTTGAATTTGTGACTGCCTCCTCTTAAGGCGACAGACATAAGTTCAAACTTTTGTGGCTTGCGAGGGCGGGGTTATCCCGCCCCCCGTTATAGATACAACTATTGTAGCGTATCGTTAGTCCAAGAAGCACTATTGGTCCAGCTGTTTTGTGCCGAAGTAATATTGGTGGTAGAAGCAGCACCACCAGCAGTAGTGGCATATTCAACAATCGAACCGGCAGCCGCCAAGATAGCCAAACCAACAGCCAGGAAGGCAAACCACTTCCAGTTCATTTTGCCGAAAATCGCGGCACAGGCAATACCTACCAAACCGAAACCGCC
>Ga0247611_10000360_pt1 | contig 93961 bp, 147 predicted proteins | sample 177DNAGHGhighgp2_FD_192422 | JGI IMG/M metagenome (GOLD analysis project Ga0247611, IMG submission 192422) | Sheep rumen microbial communities from Palmerston North, Manawatu-Wanganui, New Zealand - 1770 DNA GHGhigh gp2 | ecosystem: Host-associated > Mammals > Digestive system > Stomach >...
ATGGCAACAATAAATGTAAGTTTACCAGTTCATGAATTTGAATAATAAAATAAAAGCCCATTTTATTATGGGCTTTTTTATTGGAGAGTAGAATGCGTTTTGCTAAAGTAGTAGATAAAGATATAGATAGGGAAGACTTAGAAAAAGTTATAGATACTCAGGCTAATGATAATCTTAAACTTGTTGATATTGTAGATGTAAAAGATATTAAAGTTTTATATTTTGAGGAATTTTTATTTAATGAGTAAACATAAATATGGAAAATCTTGGGTTATAGTAAATAAACATAATGCAGCTCTTATGACTTATGAATATGAAGCTTATTTTTTTACTGATAAACCAGATAATACATACTATAATATTGTAGAGTCTCCAGATGCTCCAATTGATATATGGACTGTAACTTTTAGCTCTAAACAAGCTGCATTAGACGCCTTAAAGGAATTTAAAGAAGAATACAGTATTGTTGGACCTCTTCAAGATAAATATAATAAAAAAATTGAACTAACTGAAGAGGAACAAGCGCTATGTGAAAAGTACCCATCATATGACGAAAGCTTTGAAGGATGTATTGTAACAAAATCATATGGCTATTGTTATTGCCGAACTGAGAAAGATTGGAAAAGGCTAAGAAATGCGCGAAGTAGAAATAGAGCTAGAGGCACAAAAAGCTAAAAATGATAATGAACATAAAATATTTTATGATGTAAACTCTAATAATTATTATTCTGCTGCTTATATTTATGCAGAGTCATATAAATTTTCGCCTTTTAATTGTGCAACTAATAATTCCCATAGCATTATAAACTTAGGCCCACATAGATTTATGTTTAGACATGGGAAAGATAATAATCTTTTTAACTTATTCTTCCAACTTTATATCCTGTCTATAAAAGTTTTTGATAGGCAGGATGATTATTTTTAAAAATATATTTTTCTTCATATCTGTACATATTTTAAATAATGTCATATAGGGATTTTATTATTCATTTATTATTCTATACATTAGGCTTCGCTGTTTCAGCTTTAATTATTAGAGCAGCAAAAGCTAATGGGTTTGATAATTTAAAAATATTTCCTTTTATTATTGGCATTTTAATAGCTACTTTATGCATACTGGGCCTAATAGACTTAATTTATAATGTATTAAAAAAAGATTAGAGGATAATATCATATTTCGCTGATGTTAATATTTTAAACATGTACTTATTAAAAGTTGAAAATGGTATAGTCTTTCCAGACAATGACCAATTTACTGAGAATGGCATATTACTTAAAAAATCAGGCAGATTTGCAAGGGACCATTCATATGGTGAAGAAGCAGAAGTTTTTGTTTTAGACTATTTAAAAAAGCATTATAAAAAATTTAATTGGTATTCTTGTAAGGAATACTGTAATAAAATAACTAAGCAAGATTATAATAATAAGTTAGATACTTTATATGGTGATATAATTGGCTGTTTTAAAAAGACTGGTTGGGCCGCAATAAAGATAAATGTTAAGCGTTCTAAGGAAGAAGGACAAATTGCAACAGCAACGCATTATGGAGCTGAAACAGATTTATTTAATTCAGATTTAAGAGGCTTTACATTCTATTTATCTACAGATGTAGATGTACAAGATACTAGTAAATGGGAAATGATCTGGGCTAATTGTTTAGTTAAAGAAAGGCCCGTAAGATTAGATAATAAGTATGTCTGGTCTCGTGAGCAGCTTAAGAAATATGCTGTACCTTTTGAAAAGGTAATGAAAATTGTTTGTAAAAGACGAGATAAAGAAGCTGAAATAGTATATGATACAAAATTATGGGATGAGCTAAATTCCCTATATAGAGTGTTAAATGCGGATAAGCTATGTTATAATACAATAATAGGCGAAGTCGAAGAAAGTAATGAAATAGAAGTTCCTTCTTTTGAAGAAACACAATTAGATAAAAATAGACCAGTTCAACATCATATATATAGTACATGTGAAGGAAAGTTTGCTACTCTTGGAGAAAAAAGATTACAAGAAGCAGAGCAAATTTCAGAAAATGGTAAAGATTCTGTTTTTTATTTATATAAAATGGAAGATGGCGAGACTTCAATTGAAAAGCCTATAGAAATTTGGTATAGTGATATTAAAGATGATTTAGAAGAACTATATACAATTAAACAAGGTAATAGATTTATTATAGCAGATAAACTATTAGAATATGCAAGGTAACTAATGTGATAAAAGTGGATATTTTTAATAATGAAGTTGACGCTGAACTTCTTAATTATAGAAATATACCAGGTGTATTCTTTTATCGATTATATTCTGATATAAATTATGATACGGGCGGCGTTGATTTTGGAGAAAATGATATTTTATATGAAGCTGGCAATAGTCAAGTCGGCTTTAATTATTTATTAGGACATATAGATAAACAAGGCAAATTTTGCTCAATATTAAATTGGGTATCTAAAGAAAGATTAGTTTATGAAACTTAAAGACTAGCAATTTTAGCTAGTCTTTTTTATTTTAAAAAATTATGTTTTAAATGTGAATTTTTTGAAATTGTAGTTATATTAATTAATGTATAGTAAGAAGAGATATTACTAAGGCTTGCGTAGCGCCAATTAATATATGTTTTTAAAAATTAAAAAGCCACTAGAAAAAGTGGCTTATAATAAGTTTAATCAAATTTTAAGTTTTCTTTGTCTATTATCTTTTTTAGTCTTTTACAACGTTTATACATATATCTCATTATAATACATTCAATCTCTGTATAATCTTTATCTTTAACTAAATTCGCATAACAAGGTCCGCCACAAATTGTATTTCTAATATCGCAGTTTTTACAGAATTCTAACCTATCAACATCTAAATGTTCCATATAAGAAATAGGGTCATCTTGTATAATTCTATCGTCTTTAGTTAGATTTATTCTAAAATTATTATTAAAACAATTTGTTACTGTTCCCTTTCCATCAATATAAAATTGCTTTTCAATTTCACATCTAAAATGAATAGAACTTGGTTTTTGTAATAATGTTATAATATTTAAAAATCTGTTTGATAAATAAAATTTAAATAAATCTAAATTTTCATGATTAGTTAAGTCTTGTTCTACTCTATCATAGTATTTATCTAATTTTTCTAATAAAATACCAATAGTATCTTTATTATACCAATATTTAGGATTATCTCTTATATATGAAAATAATATTGTAGAATTACTACCAAATGTATCATAGAAATACTTAAAATATTCATAATAGTCATCTATTTCAGAAGTAATAGTCGCACCAATATGATTAAGCGCTAAACCAAAATCTTTTTTAAGGTAATTATATGTTTCCATTACTTTTTTATAAGTGCCTTTACCACGTAATTTATCATGTAAATCTTCTGGTCCATCTATACTTAACGCAACACGTACTGCTTCAGGCTCATTAGGCCAATAATACTTTTTTATCTCTTCATAAAAGTTTTTATCTAGGTCTATTCCATTAGTAAAATATAATACAGAACAATAACTAGGAACTCTTGACTTAAAATAATCTGGATATAATTTTCTTAAAATATAATTATTAAGCCATATTATATTCCATTTTTCACCTTTATAAGTATTTAATACTTCGGAATAATATTCATCATTACTTAAGTCAATATTGTTAGATAAAAAATTAAAAAAACTTTTTGTAGATAAGGTCTTATTTAAGTCAGCTAATGATTTTACATCTATTTCTTTTAAGAATTCATCTATATTATTAAAATCATCTTCTGTAAAAAAATACCTCATAAAATATGGTATATCATGTAAAAAATCCAATACTTCTTTTTTTGACATCATTATTTCACTCATTATGCCAATAGTAAAAAAAGTAATATAGTCTTGAGGATAACTATCTACGAGCTTTCTTATTTTAGTATATAAAGTATTTTTATCAATAGAATAAATATCTGTTTTATCTCTAAAACAATATGTACAGTTTTGATTGCATTTATTGTTGAAGTTTATATTTATATTAAATTTATCCATAATTTTTATATTAGAAAAAGCTCTCAAAAATGAGAGCTTTCTATTTAATAATTTTAGAAAATATTTGATTTTATCAGGATACTAGCTTAATTAGCAGTATTTTCATAATTTTCTATAAAATGAGATTTCCAACTTCCTGGAACCTTATCGGATACTTGATGATAGTCATCATTAGAAACACGGTACTTACCCCAATCGCTTATGTAAGTATCATGAGGTTTATATCCATTTATATGATAAGTACCTTTTATAGTGCCGTAGGAATCTATAAACTCTAAGTCTCTATAAGAACTATCAATAGTTATAGTTTTATTATGCTCTACACTATCTGGTAATATAGTTAAATAAGATGGATATTCATATCCTAGCGTAATTGTATCAGGTAAATCTTCTTCATGCATAATAATAGTTATATCAGTATCGTTAAAACCATCATTAATATCCTTATCTATTTGTGTACCTTTTGGTAAATATAAAAGGCTATTATGGTATTGGTACATTTGCATATTACATACATATCGTGATCCTAATAATGTAATTATACTATTACAATTTTTAAGAGTATCAGAGTCATACCTATCATTGTAATATAAATTTACAAGAGTATTTGTATTAAATGATGTATAGGATATATAAGGAAAATATATATAGCTACTGGTATCACTATCATAAAAAGTACCATAATATGACTGAATACAGTACCATTGTATACGTGCAAGTAAATTATATACTTTATATGACAGTTCTTCATTTTCTAATAAATTATAGCCTTTAATAAATACTTTATAAGCAGACTGAATACCAGTATAAGAATAATTTCTTGTAGTATAAGATGTGCTTTTAGAAAGAAAATTAGTGAATTCATCATGGACATTATAATATCCAGAGTCAGCATAAAATGAAGTATCACCATTAACAAATTCGATTTCATAATCACCTTCACCTTCATTACCATTTGGAATAGATGACCTAAATGAATACTTATCTGAGCTATCATATTTTAGTGTATAGTGTCCAGTACCTGGACTAACTTTCTTAAAATAATAGTAGCTTTGTACACCTATTATGTTATATTGACTATATTCGGTATTACTATTAAATAACTCAATATATCGTGGCATTATATAGAATACTGAGTCATTAATAGACGCATTGTCATATACAGTTTTATCTACTAAGTAGATATCCCAATCATACCAAATACAATAAAATAAAGTACCTCCAACTTCTAATGTTCGTAATATATATGAATCTTCCTTAGTTATAGTGTATGGTGAGAAATTATATTCTGTTCTTAAATATCCTGAATCTACATTTTGGTCTTCAGACTCTTTATATTCGCCATCTATAAGGTTATATATACCTCCATTCCAATATGGATATTGTTGTAAAAATGCTTGTAGTCCACTATTAAATCTTATATATCTATAACCCTCGGCATCCTCATAACTTGAGCTATTTTTAATAGTATATACATAGTTATCACTATTATTTTCTCCAATCTCGGGGTCATTAATATTATAAAGTAGACGATCAGAAAAAACATAGTCTGGCGCAAAAAGCTTTTTCCAAAAATTTGGAAAATTCTCTTCATCTATTATCCATTTTTGCGTTTTACAACCATTAAAATACTCAAATAATGTATTATATTCATCAGCTACATCAAAAGTAGGCGTTACGTGTTTTCCATTTTCCGTAGAAATTTCTATATTTGATAAATTATTACAATAACTAGCGTCAAACTCAATTTCATTATTATTTGACTTAATTTGCTCAATAGGGTAATTAACGATATGTTCTCCCGCTTCATCGTATTTTACAGAAATATTATTTGCATTAGTTTGTAGCTTTGTAAACGCTATTTTCATAAATACTTAAATCCTATTATTTATTTAAAAAATAAAGCTGAACTATAACAGCTCAGCTTATTAGTAGCCGATTAGGAATTAATCATCCCAGTGTTTAAACTTTTTCTTTTGGTCAACAATTGTTGCTTTTTCATTTGGTTTAAGCTCAGTAGCTTTTATATCAGTTGTTACTTTTTCTTTAACACCAGTTGGCATACCATTTTCATCAAAGTCATGAATACCAATTTCACCAGCATCTTTATCACCAATATTTACTTCTGGCGATTTTGTATTTTTTCTAGCTTGGTTATGTTTTTCTAATTCTTTTTCGTATTCAGTTGGCTCTGCATTTAACATTCCGCCTGGAAGAGCAATTGACTCTTTCATTTTTTCATAATCAGCCCAAGATGTAATTGACTCTGGTAATTGAGTAGCTTGTGGCTGTACAGCTGGCTGAGCAGTATTAGTGGTAACCTGTGTAGCGGGCTGAGCAACAGGCTGAGCTGTCTGTGGATTTGCTGCTACTGGAGTTGTTGCATTTGGATTAGCGATTTGACTTTGTGGCGCAACTTGAGCAGGATTTGTATTTATAGCTTGACCATTAGCTACTGTATTTTGAACTTGTGGCTGAGGCTGAGCTTGTGGAGCTTGTGCTACAGTAGACTGAGCCTGATTTTGTGTCTGAACTGCCTGTTGAGGCTGTGCTACTTGCTCGCCTTCTTTTAATGTGAACTTTTCCCAAGTAGTAGACTCGCCCATATAAACTTCTGGATAATCATCCTTTTCTAGGTCATTAATATCTAACTTAGCAATAAAGTCTGCTAATGGGCTAGATTTAGGCTCTGTGCCATAGTCCATATTTGCTTCTTTTAAGTCATCTTTTTCTTCTTTAGCAGAAGTAACAGTAATAATGTTTTCAGGAGCAAAATCTGCAATACCACATGCGCCGCCAGCGCAACACATTTCATTAAATGATTTTATATCAAAATTTTCCCAAGAAGTAATTGGTTTCATATATATTTCCTTAAATTATTTATATAAAAAATTAGGGTAAACAAAAATTGCTTACCCTAAATTAGTTATATTTTATAAATTACTTATGCGCTATTATTCAGTAATTACTGCTTCTATTTCTTCTTCTGGATATTCTTCTTCATTAGTAACATTATATGTAACACTGTTTGCAGTACCGTTAGCTTCAGCACCTAAAACGCTTAGGTCATCACCTTCACCAGCTGCAGGCATATAAGTTGTTTTATTTATTACACCATGTCCTTCATTAGGAGTATATCCTTGTGGATGAGCAGCATCCCAAACGCCACAATCAATAATAGAGTTAGAGTTAAGAATGTAACCAGAAAGGATAGGTAGAACTTGAACAGTTTTAGTTGTTCTACTTGATAGCCTAACTTCTACATTTCTTGTATCACCATCTTTAAGCTCAAAACCTTTTAATTGACCGCTAGCTTTTGAGAGGAACTTTAAGAAAGAATCTTTAAGAACCTTTCTGCCATCCTCATTAGTTTCATACATTGGAGCGGTCCAGTCAGTTCCTAAGTTCTCTGCCTCGCCAACGCCAATATCTTCATCTATAGCTAAAGTACCATCTTTATTTGGTAAGCTAATAGTAGCTGAGCCAGTACCATGGTTAATTGTATGTTTAACTGTACCTTCAATATCTGACTCTAAGATGATACCATCTGTTTCTGTAATAGTTAATCTTTCATCATCATCAGTAAGATTAGAAGCCTTAGCTACTTTATCGCCATCAGAACGATAAATTGTATTCTTACTAACGTCTGTTGCATCAAGTATTGCATTTTCAGCTTTATATACTACAGAATTTGTTTCATTATCCTGAACAGCTTGAATCTCATCAATTTCTGTTTCATTATGAGTTCTCTTGCTGCCTTTAAATACTACTGTTCCTTGTAATACAGCTTCATTACCATCTACTCTGATACCAATAAATTCTGATGTATTATCAAGAACATCGAATTTTTCGCCGTTCCAAACTAACCAGTCACCATTATTAATGGTATAATTACCATCAGCGTCTGTCTTACCAGTTTTTGTAACCTTTTCAAGGTCTTCTTCAGACAATACCCATGTATCGCCAGAATAAATCCAGTAATCACCTTTTACGAGTGCCTGTTCTTCTAAATCTGAATCAGTATCAATACTCTTTTTATTTTCTGCAGTTGGCGCAGATTTTTCAGTGTGAATACCCTGATAATCCATTGCACCAATAATAGTTTCTGGTAATTCATTTAAGAGGATTTTACCTGTTGCTGGGTCTAAGTCAGCTTTAGTGCCATAAAGCACTTCTAATGCTTCTTTTACATTAGATATTTTTTGGTCTCTTTCTGCTGTATCATAAACTTTATCACCAGGAGCTGCTCTTTGAAGTGTTTCATTTGTAATATAAAGCTTAGATGGGTCATGTGTTCCACCAGGAATTCTAGTAACTTTTATATCAACGCCAGTAAGATGTTTATCATTTACATCTGAGCCTCTAGACTGCCAGTCTTTAGATGTTGTAAATGCTACAAAGTCACCCTGCTCAAATTTTATTATTTCATCGCCAACTTTAATTGAACATTCATTAGATACGCTAAAGAAAGAACCCTGAATGCTTGCCCATTCATCAGCAATTTTTATAACACTATTAGGGTCAACTTCACTATTAGGGTCGTCACTATAAGGCGTAAGAGTAGCTGTGTTTCTAGAACCTAGAGTAAACGTTGAAGATGGTACTTCTAATACGCCACCATAAGATAACTTATTGCCATCTAATGCGTAAATAGCTTCTTGCACATTCGATGTTCCAGCAACTGAGTTCGAATATGTAGAATAAAATTTTGTTTCAGCAGCAGAACCACCAGAATTATTAATTCTAACCCATTCGGAGCCAAGGTCAATTAAGAAATCGCCTCTTTTTAATTCTGGGTCTGAACTAGCTTCTGTTCCGTCGCCAGTAACATTAAACATTTCGCCTGACGGAACTTGAATATCTTCATCAACAATCCAAATTGTACCATATTTTCCATGTGCTTCTGGAAAACTTGAAATATGGCCAGAAACTGTTAGTCCGCCAGCACCACCTACCTTTAAGTAGCCACCAGTTACATTTGTAGGTGACCATTCCGAATTATTCTTTGTACCTGTACCTATAAAAAGAGATGCATCTGCAAAATTTTTACCTGCAGTACCAGTATCAAAGAAATACTCACCTTGTAATAAAGGTAAGCTGTTCATTCTTACGGATATATTACCACGTGGTATCTGAATAATTTGCATAATTTATTTATTCTCCTAAAAATTAATTCCTTGTTTAATTAGTTATCGCCAAAGTCCACCATCTATTCTACTATTTGATGTTAGTAAAACACCAGATATTGCAGGTAAATCTACATGCACGTCAGTTAAAGGTAATCTTTCTTCTGTATATGGATTACGATATTGGCTATCATCCTCAAATACTCTACCAGAATGAATAAAAGTTACATTAGTTTCTGTGTTACCAATTATTGTATCGCCAGATACTAATAAATTTCTTGGCTCAGAAACATATTTATTACCTTCTTCATCTGTAGAAAGCTTACCAACTACTAAATTTGACCTTACTACCTCATCTTCTTCTGGATAATTACCATTTTCGTCAACTTCGAATTTATAGTATTGGTCATATTCTTTATCAGAATCTGATTTAACAGATGCTGCTTTGGTTATCGTATTAAATAAAGCATTAGCAGTTTGCTTAATATTAGAGTTTATTAAAGTTACTCTTTCTGTTCCATCTATAGTCTTTTTAGGACCATAAACTGGTAATACTTTTTCTTCTCCATCAAATTGGTCTTGAATATCTAAGTCAGTAATTAAAGTACCACTTCTTGATGGTAAATAAATAATAATATTTTCAGTAGTATGCTCATTTGCGTAAACATTTGATTTATATTCTTCTATAAGAAGTGTACCGTCATCAGTAAACTGTCCACCATTAGGTAAGTTAGGATCAAGATTACTACGCTGGCCAAATGTTATATGTCTAATTTCTGCATTATTTACTGTTATTGTTGGCGCATGAATTTCAAGACCAAGAACATCATTATCATTATATGTCTGTTCACCATTTTCTGACTGATGTTCAGTATTAGGTCTCATATGTTCTTCAATAGAAGAACTTTCAATATAACCGTTATGTGTAGACTTAACAATTCTACCAGATATTAAATCAACGCCAGCTAGCTTACCAATAATTTTAGAGCTTTCATCAGGTAAATATACAGCAGAATTATTTTTTTGATTATGGTCTATTCTTAAATCTAATTCTCTATAAGTAGTAGTTAATGATGTGTCATCAGCAGAATAAAATCTTATTTGTGAGTCAAGTAATCCTTGATTTACTTCTTCTGCAACTGTACTTATATGTGGGAATACATGAATATCGCCATGTACTTCTGTTTCAAATGTATGAGCTATATCACCAATGGAAACGTTGCTATAGAATAATGTAAGTTCGCCTTTATCAGCATCTTCATAGCTATAAATTGGTGAGTTTTCTAATTCATTTTTATTGCCATTTTTAGTATATCTTGGTAAAGCAGTTGCCATACCATTTTCATCTAATTTTTGGCTTACGAGTCTTACACCTGCAATAGTAATCTTACCAGCGTCATCATATAAAACAAGCTTATCACTTGCGGCCATAGTAGGTGTACCAATACGTATTTCAGTATGTACATTCTCTTCTGGCAATTCTAATGCTTCACCAGTATCTCTTTTACCATTTATAATATAATTTAATGAAGTAATTCTATCAGAATTATCAATAACAGACCAGTGATATTCACCACCATCTGTAACAGAAGCATCAGAAATAGGTGATTTAGAGAAAACGATATAATCGCCAGCATTTAATTCTAGAACTCTATTATAGCTTTCGCCTTGTTTACTAGTCTTATCACGATATTGAATGTTAACGCCAGAAGTTTTAACGATATAATAGTCGCCATTATGAGGCGCTGTTTTACTACCATCTTCTCCAGAACCATCAATATCTACGCCTTCTGGCCATGGTGACTGTAATAATGGGTCATCTACGCCGCTAGTATTATCATCAATAAGTGGATTCCATGTACCACAATACTGTAGATTTCCTAAAACTGTTGCATGTAATTGGCTTAATGGAACTTTACCAGCTTTATCTAACTGTGCCTTTGTTGACATTAAGAAGTCAATAGCTTCTTTTACATTTGTTAGAACGCTAGTTTCATTGATATGAGTTTCGTCATATGTTGTTCCTTCAGTACCATTTACGGCTCTTTGAAGTTCAACAGCTCTAGTTGGGTCATAATCAATATCTTGTGAGTCTGTATAACCAGATGGTATTAGCCACCATCCATCTTCTTCATTTAAGAAATATACAAAGTCACCTTTTTTAGTAACTCTTTCAAAAGGATGCTTTGACTGGCTATTAAATACTAATCCGTCCGTCTGAAGAAGATAAAGTGTACCCCTATCTGGTCTTAATGCATTTACTTGAGCTTGATTAGATAAAGTACCACGATATGAAAGTTTTTCATATTCAAGCTCTTCAAGAGCTGCTTGTACATCAGTTGACTCAAAATCATTTGTGGTATTATTAAATCTTGTCTGATATGCGTCACCACCAGAACAGTCTATTTTTGTATATGTTATATTACTTGCTAAGCCAGTACTTATATCAAAGTCAGCATAAGTAATTAACAAAATATCATTTTTTCTAAAGTCATCTACATTCTTAAATATGCCTTCTACTGCGTCATTCTTGAAGACATAAAAGTCGCCTGTTCTTACATACTTAAATGTAGAGTCTTCTATTGACTGTTGAGCTGTTAAATCGCCTCTCCAAACTAGTCCCTTAAAAGCTCTAGCGCCAGCAATAGGAATTGGTTCCTCGTTATCTGGTACTAAATTATTTCCGTTACTCTGAGGACCTCGTAAAGATGGTTTAGCAATATATAAGGTACCTTCATCCCATGCGAATGAAGGGTTTTCTTTAAAATCTGTTTCTATATTATTAGAGATATTGCGACCTTGCCAGAAAAGTTCACCTTCTATCAAATGGTCTTTTCTTAAGTCTAAACTACCTCTCGCTACTTGTATTCTTGACGCCATAATTATCCTTTATCTATAATGCTATAATAAAAATTAGTAGAATTTTAATTATTAAATACAACATCAATTCCATCAAATTCAATATCAGACTTTTGTATACCAATAGTTATTATTAAATCTCCACTTAATGGCTCATTACCAAAAGTTATATATTTTTTATATTCTTCACATAAATTAGGAACAATACATCCCTCATTATCTTCTCTAGGCGCTAAAACTCCTTCATATGGTATATTCATATTTAGCCAGCCAGTTTTTCCTAAAACTTTGCATTTTAATACTGGTAACTTATATGCCTTAGTATTGTTATTAGACTCTATATTTTTTGGATTTCTTAAGCTTATATAAAATCCACTAGAAATAGGCATATTAAAATTAAATGTTACATATCTTATATCATTTTCATTAATTACTATTGGGTCATTATAGTTTGGTCCAGCTGGCATATCTATATAAATGGCATCAGCAACATTATATGCTTCAAAATTACCATTATTTGAATAATCGCCACTTGGCCATCTATAAGAATTATGTATCATTTGTAATTCATTAGAATTTTTTAAGTTTTCTCTAGCCTTATTTTCATTCCACTTTACAACTGTAAAATCATCAGTAAAATTTATAGGAGAAACAATTCTATTAGACTCATTACTAAGAGTATCTATTCTTATAGGATATGACCTAAATGTACAAAGATTACTTTCACCAGCAACATTGTAGCCACATGCTGTTAAATCAAAAGTTTCATGATAAATATTTTCTGGTATAGTTAAATTATCTAAAACTTTATGAATAGGGTTTGCGTCTTTATATGACTCTAAAACTGGCACATATCTGGTTTCATCTACAATTCCATCAATATTATAAGATGCAATATTACCCGCTTTGAAGTAAATTATATCAGCAACATTATATCCAAAATTAAATGTAGTACCAGCGGCTAAAGATGGCACGCCAGATATATATTTTATTAGTCCATTAGCATTTTGTGCACCTACTATTGTAAATCTTGATAAGTTTGGATTTTCAATTCTTTTATCAAAGCCAATTGTTATAGGATTACTCTTATAATATTCAAAATTAAAGTATTGTTGAACTTGAATAGTTATATAAGGTACCTTAGCCGTTACATATTGTTCTATAATACTCTCTGGTATATTTATATATGATATAATACTTTTATAGAAATTATTAGCAACTTTACTTGTAGCATATGGGTCTACTACAGACTCAACATACCATATATTTGATTTTATTTCTGGCCCAGTAATAGTAGCTAAATTACAAGATAGTAATTCATGACCATTTATAAATATACTAAATTGTCCTTTACCTGGGTTATAAAACATAGGTATTCTTAATTTCCACTCATCTCCATAAAATATTACTGGCATAGTTTGAGTAGAATTAAAAGGTGATGCAACAATATAATTATCTAATTCTAAATCAACATTTTCTACTGTTGGTGGCGTAGTAGGGATAAGGTTTCTAATATTAGTAGTAACCGTATTTGTTACAGAGTCTACATATCCTTTAGTTGCAATATCTTCTTCTCTTGTAGGCATATAATCCGAGTCCATAGCCGTAACGCCACTAGATAAGAGCATTGCCTGGTCAGCTTTTCTACCTACATATTTAAAGAATGAAATTTTTGGTCTTTCTTGATATCCTTCTGGCCAGCCTTCCATAAAAGAAAGATAACCTAAGTCGGGGTCAATTATCCATTGATTTAAGCCAAAAGGAATAACTTCATCATTCCAGTCTGTTAAAACAGCTTCATATCCAGAGCCATAAGAAGGGATTATTGCATCAATTAAGAATGGACTATAGTAAGTTGCTTTTGTATTAGGAACTTTATCTAATGCAATATTTTCGCATTTCTGTAATATCTTAGATGTTACAGTTCCAACTTTAGTAGAATAAAATCCATTCTCATCTACTTCTGGAGCCACAAGAGGAATATAAGGAGAGTCTATCCAAATGGCATCAATTTCTACTCTATGTGCTACTCTTCCATATTCTTCATACCAAGCGTTATTTGCGTCTGTATTTGGTTTGCTTAATGTATGTTTATATGATGACTCTGCAAGAAATTTTGAATATGTACTACTCATTTAATGACTCCAATATTGAATCTACTAAAACTTTACAATTTAAGGTACTATCTCTTGTAATACCTATTTTTACAAAAATATAACCAGTAGATACATTTGGTCTTTGTCCAAATGTTATATATCTTCTAGTATTAGAAGACCTAAATAAATCTAGTCCTGGCCAATTTATACCAGTAATGCTACCATTTCCAATATAAGGACTATTACCATTTACCCAATATTCTGGTAACAACGTATCATTTTGGCTAACAAATATTTGTATATCCTCTAATGTACCATTTTTAATTTTACTAAAGGCATTATTATTTGCGTCTATAATGTCCATATATAAATTATTTCTAAAATTAGTTTCAAATACAAAGTTTATCCAGCTATATTTACCTTCTAAATGCTGTGTACTCTCATAATTAGGACCAATACCATATTGCTCATAATTTGTATTATCAAAAGATGCAATATTATTCTTTATAACTAATTCAGTTTTTGGAACTGGCTCAGTTGGTATATATTTTCTAACAGTAAAAGGTCCATCAGTTACATACTCTTCTTTATCTTCTGATAGAGGAACATATCTATATTTTGCCTCATCCACAGTAGTTGTATCAACTATAAAATAAGGTACTTGATATACATATTTATTTACTGATGAGCTTTCCTTAAAATTGAATGCATTAAAAACTAAGTTATTGGTTCTATAGTTTTCTAGCATATCTATATCTATATTAAATATAGCAGTATTATCACTTAAGTACTTATCCGGAGTATAAGAAACTACAGTATCTAATATTGTTGATGTTAATAATTTAACAGGCGCAAAAATACCTCTATATGCATCTCTAACTATAATTTCTGCGCTAAACTTAGGCTCACCTTTTAATCTATATACACCAGATACATAGAAGTTAGGATTAACTGTATTATTTATTCTTACATCTATAATTGGACGTATTTCTTTATAAATATTTATTTTTACCAACTTAGATGTCTTAGTATTATTTTCTTCAATTACATGAAGAAACTTTATAGTATGCTCGCCTGCTTCTAAGTTTTCAGGTAGTGTATATTCTATTGTAGCAGACTTATAAAATCCTTGGAATGACGTAATATTATGGTATGAATCATAAATCCTATCAACTTTTAATATACCATTTTCTAAAGCGCTCATATTAGAAGTAGAGTCAATTGTAGTATTTGGCGCTAAATGTATCTTACAAGTTTGATTATTATCAATATATGCGTATAAGTCGCCAGAATTATAAGGATAAACATCTTGTAAATAAACTTTAGCGGAATCCCCCGCATTTACTTTCTCTAATGTATTTATATTTATAACTGTTTTTTCATCAATATACTCAAAATATAAATCAGAATAGTCTATATTATTAGGCTCAGCTGGAACAACATGTCCTATCATAGACTTAGTATATTCAGCTGTTTCTTGAACGGACTTAATTGCTTCAGAAAGCTTTTCAATAGAAACGCCAATAGTAAATGATGTTAAGTCTATAACGCCATCTGTATAATTTACAGTTTTATCGCCCTTAATTGGCTGGTCAGACGCCCAAGTATCCGCCTTAGCTTTATTAAGGTCTTTTATATCATCCATTACATGGTCATGTTGCGCAATAGCAGTAGATACCGCAGCAAGCTGGCCATCTTTATTTATAATTATTGTAGTACCATCAATTGGTAGGTCTTTTGGGGATATAGTATTATTTTTACTAAGAACTTCTACTATATATTCTTCTAGACCAAGTATTTGGTCATAAGAATGTTTATGGTTAGCACAGCTAGTAGAAATATTACCATTTTCATCAAGTGAATAGTCTGGGTTTACTTCAAGCTGACCAAAAGCATTTATAATAATAGATGAGCCGTCAACTTTTACCTTTACTATTTTACCGCCATCAGTATTTCGTTCTTCTAAGCCTGAGTCGTCATTTATTATTATTTGGTTTTTATCAATTAAGCTTTCTAAAACATTAAGTCTATTGGTTAGGTCCTCAACATTTGCTATAGATATAGTACCAGTAGAACTTTCGCCAGAAGAACCTTGAATATCTTCACCTACTTCTATTTGGCCATATCTATTTTTTACTATAGATATACCATCAAGATTTACTTCTGCACTTATTGTTTGAGTATTCTTATCATAAACTAAATCTACGGATTTATTTTCTTCCGAACCAATGAGCATTTTTCCAACAGTTTCTTGGATAAGCTCAATAAGGTTATCTTTATCTTCAATGTCTGATAAAACATGAGCATGAGCTGGTAAATCATCTGCTTCCAAATAGTCAGCTGCGATAACATTACCATTATTATCTAATCTTACACGGGTATAAATACCTGGGTTTGGATTATTTACTGATGAGGATGTGTTAAATGTTACTATTCCGTTAGTTTTATACCAATTACCAACACCGTCTTTCTTAATATAAACAAGCCAGTCACCAACAGAAAAAGATATGTTAAGTCCAGCTATAGAACCTGCATCTGTAACATAATACATTGCGTGGTCAACGTCTTTATCAACATTTGGTAAGACGATATCCAATGGACTCCATGTGCTTATGATTTCACTCATATTTCAATTAGTAAATAATAATAGCATTTCTATTAGACGCAATTTGAAATTGCTACTATAGATATAAGTTTTTAATTTATATGAATATAAGCGTAATTGAACAAAATGTAAAAAATGCTTTAGATAATGCAGCCGGCGAGAAAGACGAATACTTATATGTTTCACATATAAGAGCTAATACTATTCCCACATCAGCGCAAATAGAATATGAAAAATACTTTAAAACAAAAAATATAGATAATAAGATAGAAATAAAAGAATTAAAAAATAATTCTAACTGGACCTATGAGATTATTTTTTATATAAAAAATCCTTACTTTAATGTAACCAACTATTTTGGAGAATTCTAATGTCCATTGCAAATGTAATGAATACATCAATTTTAGCACAACAAGTCGCACAAAGTAATTATGTAACACCCCAATCTATGCTGAGGCTTATTAGACTCTCAATGCCTAATCTTGTTAGAAATAAAATTTTTACAGAATACCCTATAACTGATATTATAGATGAACCAGACGAAAAAACTTTTGAAAAAATAAACTCAGAATATTATAGCTAATCATTAAAAAGCCTCGCTTATTGCGAGGCCTTATTTTTTATAAGAAGGTTTTCTTTACTTGTTCTTCAAGATTAGATAATCCTGATCCAACTGCAGCAATTGCTGCATTTTGATTTTCAGTAATTGGATAAAGCTGATATGCGAAAGGTCCAGCAATAGTTGTATATAACGTAGGCTTATCATATTCTATTGCATCTTTAGTATCAGGCTCATATGTCTTAATCTTAAGAGCTGTATCATATCCAATATCATATGGCCAAGCAGACTCTGGTATTGTAATTACCCAGTAATCATAATATTTCTTAAGAGCACATAATTTAGCCATAGCGTCCGCATCATTATCCATACCACCCATAATAGCTGATATATCAATACCAGTAGGAACGTTCCATGCAATAGTAGGAACTAATGGGTCTTGTTCGCCCGGATTAATCCATGTATATTGAGCTTCAAATTCTTCTTTTGACTTTCCAGATAAAGATTTATCATACTTTTCTTTAGCAGCATTATATTCTGCTAAAGAAGTATTATAAACATTTACAGACTCATCATATGCTTTTTTAGAGCTTGTTACTTTACCTTCGTCTTTATCATATTCCTTAAATGTTATATCGATACCAGCGCCAGCCATATCATATTCATAATAGCTAGCATATGCATTAGCAACATCTTGTGGAACAGCCATATCCTGCATATAAATCCCAATTTCTAATAAATTATGTTCTTTTAGGTATTCATTTACAATATCAACAATATTTGTTTGCTTATAAACATACTCTTTTAATTTACAAGATATATACTCATTCTTCTTAGTAGAGAAAGCATTTTCCATTTCATCTTTTGCATTTTTTAAGCTATTTGCGGCGCTATAATATGCTGTTGCTTTATCATAAATTCTAGAAGTAGCTTCTTCCGGTGATAATATTTCATTATCTATAAGAAGATCATCCTTTACTGCTTGTGGTAAATTATCATAAGGTATTTGACCAACAACATATCTAGATAATGCAGTATAATTATCATTTGCAGTTATTGCAGTAATATTACTAACATCACTTATGCTATATCCTGTAATATTAAAGTATATTGGCGCCTTATCATTAAACTCTTCCAGTACTTTTTCCAAGGCTACATAATTATTACGCTTTAAGGCATAATCTTCATCTACTTTAGTTACACGTTCAGTATTATCTTTCACTAAATTTCTATATTTTACTTGAGCATTCTGATATTCATCTCTAAGCTTAGCCTGGCTAAGTTCACTTTGTCTTAAGTCTTCTGTAGCTGCAATATAAGCTGCAAGAATATCATTTTCTTTATCCTTATTCCATATTATTGGGAATATACAATCTAGAATATCGCTATTTACCATTTTTTCTTTAGCTTGCTTAGAAACTAAATCCAAAATGCCTTTATTGTATAGTTCTTCCAATCTTGCATTATACTCTATAACTTTTTTATTTGCAAGATATTCTTTAGAAATAAGCTGATATGTACCGTTCTTAGGCTTTTTAATATATACGGTTTTATATGCTGCTTCTTTTTTATCCCATCTTTGAGCTTTAAGAACTTCATTATCTAAGTCTGGATTACCAGATACTAGCGAGTCAATAAAGTCATTATAATCTTTTTCTGTTGTATATTGAACCAGCATATAAAGGCGGCAAATTCTATCAGTATTTAAGGTTTCATCATCTCTAATAGCGATAGCCTTATCTTCATAAGTATTTTGTACTGCCTTCATATTAATTGTGTACATATTTAATCCTGGCTCAGTAGTAGATACTAAAGGCGAGTCTGGATCAGGAGCAGATGTTTTAGCAGTATTTAAGGCTGGAATAATAGACTCAAATTGTCTACATGCCCATAATGTACCATCTTGCTTATTACAACGCTTATTTATAAAATATTTTCTATACTCATAAAGTACATTTAAGTAGGAGTAGAAATATTCTTCAACAGTTTGGTCTGGTGTTTCTAATGTTTTTCTGAAATTACCAAAGATTTCATAAACTCTTCTGAAATCGCCATATGACCAATCTTTTGCTGAAATTCTGCTATATCCACCATTCTTATTATTTATAAAGCTCAATGCGTCATTAGTAAAGTTATCAATCATATCAATACGTTTTTGGAATGAATCCTTTACCGCTTGCATAGGTGTAAGTGTATTTACATTTCCAGTATTTGGGTCAAGCCCACTATATAAAGCATAGGCCTTTTCAATCCAATAATTATAATATGGACTATCAGGCTTATAGTAAGGATTTGTTTTTCCGCTACCTAATGGCCAGTGTGCACAAGAAACTGATGTAACACGTTTGTCAACTGATTTTTTTAATAAGTCTATAACAGCTTTTGGGTCAATAACATGTTCAAAAAGCTCTTTTCCATATACTAGATATGCTTTCTGATGCTTAACCATTTTTAATGCTGTTCTTAAACAAGAAGATACATTAGTAATATATGGGCTTAAGTTAGAGTCCAAAGTACCTTTTCTATCTGGAATAAATAACGTTGCTGTTAGATATAAATTCTTTAAGAACTGGTCCATTCCTGGGTCTACAGATGATAAAGCTTCTCTAATATAGTTTCGCTTACCACCAGGAATATAATATCTACCATTTGGTGAGTCAACATAAACTTGGCCAGGATTTCCAAAGCTAACTAAGTTTGCTCTACAAAGAGGAAGATTTTTTATTTGAGTTTCATATGCTAATTTGCGACCTAATGCATCATCACGGCTATTAGAAATATACCATTCATATTCTAAGAACCATTGATAAACAGGATAAGAGATATACTGCCAATATCCCCACCACCACCAGCCTCGCCAGATACGATATGATGCATAATAAGCTATTTTTCGTACCCAAATAGGTCTACATGCCCAGTGTGGTACATAACTCATTATACGGGATAAATTCATATAATCATTAGCGTCTTCAAATGTTTTCTGGTCTGGTATTTCTTTAAGAAGTCCAGGTATCGATGAATAAATACCAATACCCCTAATACCATGGTTTTGTTCATAGCCATAACCTTCACCAGCAAAATCAAAGCCAGACATTTGATAATATTCTTTCATAAGGCTCATTATATCTGTTACCTTTCCTGGTAACATACTTGCTGATGTTGGCCAGTCATCCATAATATCCGCAGTAGTAGACTTAGCTTCATATACTTCATCAACATAATTTGTTGACGCCCAGAAATTCTTTGTATTCTCTAAGTCTACTTCGATAAATGAATAATTAGCAGACCTTGTAATATTCCAATAGTGGTCATCCCTGTGACACTTATGCCTATCCGTATCATGGTCTATATAAGTATATGTAATATGTATCTGCTTTACTCTAGTAGGTATTTGAGCAACATATCTAGGACCTCTAGTATTTCTTAAATACTCTTCATTACCATTAAAGTCATTCATAATACAGTAGAATGGATAATGCCACTGACCAGGAGCACTTGCATTACATAATATCTTTTCTATAATAATATTTTCACCACTACGTCTAGAAATGTGTGTATCATGATAAGGAGGACAATATTCTGAATTGGTTACTTTCTCGTACCATCTTACATTTGTTCTACTAACAACACCATGTGTTGGCGTTGTTAAACGATACATCTCTACAGGCGTTTGTTTATATATCTTAAAGAATTGGTCTGCAAAGTGATAAGAACTACTTACACCCCATTTTTGCTTTAACCAATTATAAAATCCTGATGATGTTCCAGAAGGATGAGGGTCAAATGCAATCATTCTATATTTTGCAATCTGCCATTTTAATTTTGGCTCAGAGTGCATTAGAGGTCTTTGGAATGTCTTCTGAATAAAGTTTCCATATCTACCAAGTCTAGTAGGTACATATGTATAAATTTGGAATTCATATTCGGATTCCCACCAGAAGTTGTATTGAAAACTAAGCCAAGCCCAGTCACCATGAGCTGAGCCCCAACGTCCTGTGCGTCCATTATATACTTTTACTACACGACCTCTTTGGCCACCATTAGAAACTGTACTTCCAACATACCAGTCATTTGCCCAATATGTTGATCCCCATTTTGCTCTATCAGCTGTTATCCAAGTCCAATATCCACCATAATAGTTCTCATATTGAACAACGTCTGGTCCTGTATTAGATGTATTTCTACCAGCATATGTTGGGAAATTAGAATATTTCTCTAATCTTGGCCATACACAAGCCCAACGCATACCTATATAAGCGGCTATAGACCAGCCGTAAAATCCCCAGCTACCTAAATAGTACGATAAGCCATAATACCAGCTCCATATAGGGTCTACTTTTCTATAACCAGTATTTGCAGCAAGATATGAATGAGTAGTTTCATATACATACATATAAGATGGAACTGTTTCACAGTGACCATTAACAAGAGTATGTAATGAGTCTGAAGGGCTTCTACCAACATAAGCTGCGCCCTTTCCTAAGTTATTACCTTGTTGATATCTATATTGAGCTTCTATACCTTGATAATAGTGGTCTTTATTTTCTACTGTCCAGTCTGTAATCGTTGGCTCAACTCTCGCAATTGGTCTTAAGAAAGGATTTTCTACCTGGAAATATGCCTGTAAAGACTGTGGTGAGAAGAAAGCGCCATGTGGTCCACCATATAAAACAGGGTTTAATCTAGGTATACCCATTGGATTACTATAGTGTTCTGACTCATTTGGATTAGAGTTTAATGCCTCTCCAATTGCGCCTTGACTTTGAGCGGAATTAGGGTCTGCGCTAATTGATCCTTTTAATTTACTAGAGCCAGAGCCAGAAGGATTCCAAAATCCAGATTCAGACTGCTTTTTATCAGCTATAGACATTGCTGAGTTCTTTATGGAGTCCTTTTTTAGGAACATCTTTAATAAAGATGAACCTGGAATAGGACAGCCCATAATAGAAATATCGCCCTCGCTGGACATATTAACAGAGTCAGCGCCACCATTACCACCTGCACCAGCTGTTCCAGGCGCAATTTCATGTCCATTTGCGTCAGTTTGTGTAATCCATTGTCCGTCTTTATAATAATTGGTCATGACTACTCTTTTACTATCAGCGTCGTAGTAGTCAATCATCTCATAATTTATTATTTTCTTATTATATAATAGGTTTCTTCCATGTGGAAGGTGTAATGTTTGATAAACGCCGCCAGTATCATCACTACCAACAGTTTCTACTAAAGATGTATCAGGGAAACCTAATTTAGAGTCGCCAGAATAAACACCATCAAGAATAGCTCTCAATTCTTCATTTAATGTATCAAACCCATCAGAAGCTTCTTGTAGATGAACACCATCAACATCAGATAAGCCATCATCTGGTGTAGTATATAATAATTGATAATATTGGATATCATCAAATGTATGCCAACCCGCAAATGTTGCATAAACTTCATCATCATGATGAATTCTACCAGCAACTGTTTGCTGCATTTGCATTGTTCTATTTACGTATTTTCCTAATGCGTCTAAAGAATAATCCCAGAACTTATCTAGTCCATCACCCCTATTAGAATAATTATATGGCATCCAATAAGCTGACGCATAATAATAACTAGGAATCCAAGTCTTCTTATTTGCTGGTCCCTGTTTATCTACGCCAAGTTTAGAAATACAAGCATTTAATGCGCCCCAAGTATAAGCGCCATCATTTGTCATGCCTTGAGGATTATCTAATGTAAGTCTATTACAAAGCCAGACATTTTTATTAGTCTGATAATCAGAAAGCATACCTTCCTGAATATATAATGATATATCCCACTCAGTTAAATATGTTGATACAATACCAGTACATTGTTCAAAAATATATTGTAAGAAATGTATATTATCATTTACTGCTTTAAAGCCTGGCGTTCTATAAGTAAATCCATCTCTAGAACACATCATATCGATATAGTCATAAGTAGGTCTATAAATATCATCATTGCTATTCATAAATTTCGTAGCAGTTGATGTTGCTAGAGCAGTATCAGAAATATTTTTTGCTAGACTGGAATTTGTAGAAACAGTATCTTGTGAAATTGTACCAGAGGCAACTAAAGAATTTATAAGGTCAGCATTAACATTAATACCGGAGAAGTTATTATTCGTATATGGAGGAAAGAACCAGCTAACATAAAATTCAGAATAACCAGCGGTAATTAATTCATTACTGCTAGTTATAGCTGCTTCAATATCAAACTTTGTTCTTAAGTTAGAAACAGTGTCTAGACGTCCAAATGGGTCAGTTTGGCCTAAAACATTTGCTGTATCTTTTCCAGTTTTTAAAACATTGCCATTATAGTCTTTTACATTAGTAAAAAGCTGTTTTACTCTTGTAACTTGTCCTAATCTATAAACAGCGTCACTATTAGAAGACGCAATATATGAATTATAAAAGTTTTTTATTGCTTCACTAACTGCCTCAGACTGGATCATCTCCATGAGCATAATAGACTCATCATCTAAGAATCTTGTTTGCCAAGATGGTGAAGCATAAGATGTGGATGGAGCTGTTGATACTGAGTCATATGAATCTTCATGCTTTAATGCTAAAAATCTTGCTAAATTTCTAGCGGATGCAGGAGTATATGCGTGGTCATATGATATTCTTCTTGATAAGTTATTTACTTCATCTCTTCCGCGAACACGGCCACGAAAGGAAAGTTCGCCCTCGCCTGAAAGGAGGTCTTCTATTTCTATACCTGTACTACTCATAATATTCTATATAATTAAATTAGTCTATTATTTATAGTATCAGATTTTTAAATTTTCTGTATTAAAGGCTCTTAACTTTATTAAATGTAGACATCATATTTGTCCAGCCTGAGCCAGTATTCTTAAGTGTATTTACTATTGGCTTAACCATATCTTGTATATTAAGAACTTGTTCCACTAATGCTTCAATTTGTGCAGCTTGATTAGGAGCTGTTTTCTTTAATACAGCAAGCATACGTTTTCTAGATGCAGGATTAGCCATAAAGTTTTCAAAATCATCATCAGTAAGTCCAAGTGTATTCTTAATAGCTGTTTTTGCGCCTTCCTTAGAGTTAATACCGATTTGGCTAATTTGGCTAGAAGCAGAATCTTTAATTTTCTTCCATGTATTAGCAGCATCAACGCCAGCAGAAACTGCAGTATCGCAAATACTACCAACTTCCGTTACGATACTAGTTGGGTCTAATTCAGATACGATACCATTTACAGCAGCTAAAGCCGAACGAATTTCATCAATAATATTCTGCGCCTGTGCTGTCATACAGTCAAGTCCAAGCATTGACCAAAGCTGAGCTAATAAGCTTGCAATAACGCCCATAAGAATAGCGATAATTGTTTGCATAACACGTTGAACAATAGTACCTATACAAGTAGGGTTATTCCAACATTGTGCAGCAAGTTGAACTAACTGAACAGCTTCCATAAGAATACCTAAAATTGGATCAAGCATTTGCTTAATCATCTTTACTATTTTAAGAACAGCAAGAATAGCCTTTAAGAATCCTATCTCAGCCATTGCGCATTGCTTCATAGTAGCTTCATTTCTAATAGAAGCTTTATCTGCTTGCGCAATAACATCTGTCATTGCGTCTGATATAGCATTTAAAGATGTAGTAGGAACGCTAGCATTATCATTACCTCTACCACTACTAGATGAGCCGCTACTATCACCTGAGTCACCACTACCGCCACCATTACCACCACCGTCAGGCGTATCAGGATTAGAGCCGCCTATATTGCTTAAGTTACCGTCTGCATTACTAACTGGCTTTGTAGAGCCCTCTCTAACTTCATCATCACAGTTACAGTCAAATGGTAATGGGTCTGGTAATTTTGGGGGTTTACCATTAGATGGCGTATTATCTGGAGGAGTATCACCGTCGCCATCGCCTAAAGACTGTAATGTCATTTGAAGGAGCATTAATTCTATTTCTAGCGAAAGTGGGTCATTAGCGTCTTCCAATGATGGAATAGCAATAAGTTTATCTCTTGTACTACCTACTTGTTTAATCGCTTTTTTCTGACGAGTATTATCAGCGCCATTATTTGTTTCTGCTCCTGCATTACCATTGTAGATTTTTTCTTCTTCTTCACCCGCAATTTCAGCTACAGTTTTCTTTACATTTTCTACTCTATTTGCTAATGCAGCATAGATTTGCGCGATTTGTGCATCAATATCCATATTATTAGATGGCTTAATTTCACGAATTGGATTTAAGTTATCTATTCCATATGAGAAGTCATCTTGTAAATATGTATCATATACTTTATCTATAAAGCTTTCGCGCATTTAAAATTTTCCTTAAACTGCAATATCTTTTACTGGGAAGAAGTTTCGTCCTTCTGCCGCAAATGGTGTGGAAACAGCTGTACCCAATAAGTATTGGCCATGATGTCCCAATATCGTTTTTTCTGAATTTATATCTAATAATTTAGTTTTAATTACAATTTTACTGCCTGACATTTCTATAGCAGAAAATGGATTTTTTGAGCCATTCTTACCTGGTGAACCAGCTCTTATATATACTTTATCTTGTAATATCATAATACATGAGCCCGACCTGTTTATGATATACTTATTTCCATTTTTCCAATTATAAAACTCTACCATACCACCATCTTCTGTAGAGGGCATAGCTTGTACAACAAGATTATCATAATCTAATGCGCTATCGCCCATACCACGATTATTAATATAATCCTTGATATAACTAAAGCCCCAAGAATCTTTATGTGGCGTATCCATATAATCATAGAATGCATTTTCTAAACAAAGAACATATCCATAAGTAAAATCTTTATTACATAAAACGCAAACATAATCAGCATTATCTTTTCCGTCAACTAAATTTCCAGAAGAATATTTTTCATTAGATGTAGCTTCTTGTCTACAATTTAATACCATATTCTTAAATAAACAAGGGAATTTAGGTAAGTTTTCCAATTCGCTTTGAGGAATATCAGCCATTTGTGGCAATATTCTTACTTGAAGTCTATCATCTCCAAACTTACCCCTTTTATAAACTCTCGCTCTATGGAAATGTAAATCCATATCTGGCTTAGTAAATTCCATTATATTGCTGCTCCCTCTACATCGTAGAATGACCTATAATCACTAAGTGTAGTATATTTTGTATTTACAATAAATGTTGGTCTTATAATTTTCATTAGTGTCATAACAGATGCTTCTGAAATACGCTTAACAACTATTTTAGATACTAACCATTTTCCAGAAAGCCAGTGTATATATAAATCCTTAGTTTGTTCTCTTACTTCTGCGCCCGTATTTGGGTCAGCTTTAGTATCTACATTTTGGAAAGATGGTAGCCATAAATCTATTGTATTACCTACAGCTAAATTCTCATCATATCCTCTAATACCAATTACCGTTGCAAATAAATCATTAGTAGAAACATCATTATTTCTAGAAAATGCAATTTGGTCTTCAATGGGATAATGCTCAAAAAAGTTTGCGCTAGTAGCATCGCCTGTACTTAAGACTTTACTCATAACAGGTATATTTGACTGTTTAACTTTATCAGAACTCGAACCTGCTTTTACAGCGGGCGCTTGCCAAGCAATCATAGATACTTGATTTTGATTATCATATAAATATAGCTTTTCATTTATTTGGTTAATCATTAAATCTATATCTGCTCTACTACCAATATTAGAAATTGTACCGTCAAATGGAATATAATATTTATAATTATTATTTTCCATATACGCTTTTAATTGACTTGGAATGTTATTTGCATCATCAGAAACAACGCTCATACTAGATGTTATTAAGCAACTAGGTTTCTGCTTAAAAAGCTTTTCAAAAGATGATAATTTAGCAAAGCCATACTGGTCTAAGAAAAAATATGAATTACTATCACCAATTAAAGTTGATGGTAGTAGTGTATCTGTTATAAAATCTAAATCTCCAGTAGCGAGTTTATACCTAATACTACCAGCGTCCATACTTTCTTCAAAATTTTTAGATTTAATTTTTACATGTGCTCGCTTATTAGTATTAGAACATATCTCTTTTATTAGCTTACCCAATTTCTGCTTTTCATAAGCATGGTCATCATAATCTTCATAGAACTTCCAAGCTTGCTCACACCAAATTTGAATATAGCCGCCCATAGTACTATTATTATATTCATGACCATTATACATTCTTGTTATACAGAAGTCCGCAAAAATTACACTATTCATTTTATCATCATCTTTGCTTGATGATGCAATAGCGAATCTTACGTCTGACCCTATTCCAAAATGTAATGTGGACCAAATATCACCACGAGTATCATTAATTGCAAATTGTAATGTTGGTAATGTATCATCAATACCAGCAGATAATTCTACTTTATTTATAAGTGAAGGATTTATTAGCTCGCCATCTATATAAATATATTGAAATTGCTGTATTAGTTCAGCTGCCATTAATCATCCTCTTTCAACTTCTGTGTATTAAAGCTTGTTAAATCGCTTATACTAAAATTAGCTAGAGTATATCCTGGCGACATTACATTTACATATGGTATTCTATTCATATTATATAATATATCATCATAGTAAGGTACACCATATATCTTCATCATATAAGTCCACGGTTTTTGAATATCGCCCTCTGAAACATTATAAAATGCTGGAACTGTAGTAATTTTAGTGCCCACATAATTTGCTGTTAAGCAATCTGGGTAGCAGTCTCCATCTTCGTCTAATACTTTACTTGGCTCCATATAATCATATCTACTATTCATATTATTCTCCGCCACCTATATATCCAGCCTGAGCAATTAAGTCTCTAGCTTCAGGTTTATAAATATATCTTAATCCTAAATTTATATCGCCTTTATAAGGATATCCAGCTTCATCTACCATGCTATAATCAAAATTATAGTTAATAGACTCAATTTGGAATGGACCCGCTATATATTGTCCTATCCTATAAAATAAAACTGTTGTTATACCAGCTGCAGCTGATATAGCAAACTCCATACCGTTTATTGTTGCTTTTACAACTTCATCTGCAATATTTACTAAGGTAGCAGTCGTATTCATAAGTCCATTCGCAACAGCACTTGCTCTACCAGACACTCCACTTGCGCTAATAGTATCTGAAATTGTCGTTCCTATTTGACCAACAAGGTCTGAACCACCAGCGAGTATTGATGAAAGAGCCTCTACTCCGCCACCTAAAGTACCACCCCAAGTTGCAGCATAAAATTGAGCTGGATTAGCACCTGGTAGTCTCATTCTGTTTTTAGAAGCTGAGTCTTTCATTTCTTGAAATTGTGGCGCTATAGCAGCTGCTAAAGCTATTATTGGTCTAACAACTTCTATTTCTCCATTAAAGTATCCGCCGCCGCCAAAATTAAATGATAGCTTAAGTCCTTTAGGGTCGTTATATTGAATTTCTTCTGGATTATAAATACCAAATTGGTCCAGCTTAGAAGTAACCATCGCATCGCGTCCAGATTTAGTAGCACCGTATTCCATTGCTGTTTGTGCTAATTCTACGCCGCCTGCGCCACCTTTACTTTTTGCGAGTTGGCCAACTGCGCTTGCGCCAGCATTTACTGACATAGCTGTTGAGCCTAGATTACTAGCTAAAGATTTAATATTACCTAGAATTGCACCGCCACCCTCTTTCATTGCTTTAACTGCTGGCATTAGTGTGTATTTATAACCGCCTTCTATCCTTAAGTCATCAGTTACAGGCATAACGCTTTCTGGTACTTCTGGTAATAAAAGAGGCTTTCCACCAAAGATGGCATTTACACCTTTTTTCCAATTGTCCCATTGTGTGTTATCATTTCTGAGGTTATCTATAATTGTTGGAATATCTCCCGCTAAAAACTCATTTGACTCATATCTGTATAAACAGATATTTACAACTTTATTTTTATTAGGAATACGTCCATATAAAACGGAACTTCCTGGATTACCAATCTCGAATGCATGATATTTACCATCTGGAGTACGGCCCATTGCTGAAGAAACAGTTATGCCATCGCTAGATGGTCCACCAAGAGGACCCGATTTAATTCCTGTTGTATCTGTAGTACTTGCCATATCTATTTCCTATCAATTAAAACATATTCATTGCTTCTGACATATTTATAGCTGGCTCTGGAGCTTCTTTTTCTTCTGGCATATCCATATATACCTTTAATCCATTGCTTTGCCATGTTAGCATAAGATTATACATATTTAACATATAATTTTGCATTGCATCTTGCCATGCAGCTGACTGTACTTCTACTTCTTGTTTAGCAGTAACTTCAGAAATCTTATCAGCTTGTGGAATATTATTAGTAAAGTTATTACCTAACTGTGCTAGGCCATCAGAATTAGCTGAAATCTCTCTTAATGAGTTCGCAATACTTTGTAAATCATTTGCTATGAGCTTAAGTTTAGGGTCCATAGCTGCTAATCTTTCAATTTGATTTACGCCATGTGTAAGTCCAGCATTACCTATTGTATCAGCAAATGTTTTAAGCTTAGATATATCTACTGACTGGAATCTATCTATTGAAGAAGCAATAGTATCTAGACCATTAGACATTATTTCTATATTACTTGCGAATCCGCTACTAGCGAAATCTTTATTACTTAGTATTTCTAAAATCTTAAATAATGGGCTATTTTCTATTTGATTAGCACCAGAATTATTTTGCCATATAGATAATAATTTATCTAGTTTACCCTCATCACTATTAGCGAGGCCACCATTCATTTGGTTAACTGCATTAATAAGCTTAATCATAGCGTTAATACCTCTATCGAGGTCTTTATCGTCAAGATTAGCCATATCAATAACCATTCTAGCTAAAGGATTTATTGCTTCCACTAAGTTCATTATTTGTTCAAAAGCGGATACGTCCGCTTTTCCAAAATTCTTAATTGAATCAAATGCGCCCTTAAATCCATCATTTTTAACAAAAAGGTCATCAATAAGAATTTTAGCATTACTAATACCAGTATTTACAGATGAAGCGTTTACATTAGCTAATGTAACTAGAGAAGGTACAATAATAGAGAATGACTCACAAACAGTTTTAACAGCTTGTGTAGGTCCCTCTAGGTCTTTAATACCCCAAGTTGCAATATCTTTTGTAAACTTGCTCATTTTATCCATAATAGACATAATGCTATCAAGAGGACCTGCTGGCGCAATAAGCTTTTTTAAGTCCGCTTCCCTATCAGAGAAAACTAACATTGCAGAAATACCATCTTGTAATGGCTCTGCAACAGTTTTAAGAACTACGCCATATAAGCCAAGCATAAGTAGAGGGAACATTTGAAGTAAATATTCTCCAGCTTGTGCTATAGGACCTAAGAATGAACCTAGCGCTGATAGAAGTCCGCTACCTTTCGTTTCTGGGGCACCACAAAGTTTGGTTTGTATAACTTTTATAACATTACTTAATGTCTCTACTGAGCTTACAACAGCATCTTCATCAATATCTAATTTTGCAAATGCATCTAATCCTTTTTTAACTTGGTCAGCTGCTAGTTTTAATATTACACCAAATAATAATAGAGGAACTAATGATATAATAGTATCTAAGCCTACTTTTCCTCTACCATCTGTACCTGGTAATCCATTATCTAATATATCAGTAAAAGTAAGTAATCCTAAAATACCTCTAACAGGAGATGAGTTTGCAAACTTATCATCTGGGAAATAAGTTTTACCGATATTAGCAAATTGTTTTAGTCCAGAATTTAATAAGAATCCGCCAATTGTTAAGAAAGTACCAACTAAAGCAAATAAAGCTGTAGGTACTAATGATAATACTAATAGTTTAATTAAAGATAAACTGCCAAATTTAGATAAGAATCCAAATATACCAGTACTATTATTTTTACCTGCAGGATCAGAACCGCCTATAACTTGTCTATCTAAGAATCCCAATGACTGTATTGCTTCATCAGAAATCTTTCCTGCTTTAATAGCCATCTTCATAGCAAGATACATTGCACCTATACCAACAGTAAGCTGAATTGCACTTACAATTCCGATAGTAATTAAAGGTGATACAAAGGCCATAATGCTAAATATAGCTGCTGATAGACCAGCAATAATTCCTAAATTTAGCATACCATTTAAGATATCTTTACTATTATAACTTCCTAATTCTGCAATTTTAGACGTTACTGTTGCTAGTGCAAAGATACCTAGGGTCATAGCAAGAGCTGTTAATGAACCTAAAGTAACTAGTGCAAATACAACTGGTATACCGAGTATTGCAAAAACTGCGGCGCCAGCTGCAGCTACAATACCAATATTTGCTAATCCCATAAGAACATCTTTTATAGGAATCTGTGCAAGAGATGCTGCTAATTTTACATTTACCCACATAGCTGCAAAGAATGGAACCATAAGTAATGCAGATAAGGTAGCTTTTAATGAGCTAACTGGATTAGGAATAAATTTATATAAAAGGTTAGTAGCAGCTACAAAAGGAATAGCAGCTAAAGCACCTAAAGCACCAGTTAGATAGAATGGTATACCTAATGTAGCAACAAGTCCAGCAATAGCTAAATTGATATAGGACTTTTCTATATCATGTGTTATTTTAGCAATATCTTTAAACTTGTCTCTATTATCATATATCTTATTTAAAGTTTCTTCTGTTTTATCATAGAATATAGGTAATATAGCTGCAGCTGTTATTAACGATGCCCAAGAAACTTTTTTTAGTTCTTTTGATGAATCAACTAAAATACGAGGCGCGATATACATAAAATCTTCTAAAGCTACCATAAAGTCGCCTAATTTTATGCTATCGCCACTTATATCTTTACTTTTCTGATTACTATTATCAGGATTTTCTTTAGCTGCTTGAGCTTTAATATTCTTTTTTAAGAAGTCTAATATATCTGTTAAAGTACTATTAATAAGTAATGATCCAAGAATCCATTGCTTATCTACTATATTAATGTCTTGTGGTTTTAATTTTGTTAGTTTAGTGGCCTTTTCAAATGCGTCTTTTTCTTCCTTATCTGTATCGCTCTCATTTGAGTCAAGACCAACTGAAGATGATATATTTTCTAATATATCTGTTGCCTTATTTTTTATCTTTTTAGAGTCGTCTTTACCTTTACCATTTAAGGCTTCAAGGATAGCTTTCATTCCTTCAGTAAGAGACTTTTCTATTCTATCAATTTTCTTTTCGATGGACTCTTCTTTTTTATTTACGCCCGAAATATTTTTATCTACTTCTTGCGCATTATTAGAATTCTTTTTAGCATTTTTTGCTGCTTTTGCTGCTTTTCCAGCAGAGTCGCCACCTACAATAACAGTAATATCATCTGGCATACTTTTAATTAGTGAAATTAAAACATTTCCGGTTTTATATAAATCTTGAGGGTCTTTACATATTTTTATTATGATTAAGTATTTTAATCCGCCTATTTTAGTAGAAAATAAATATATTTGTTCACATTTACGCTTCGCACAAATGAATATTGAGGATATTCCAAAGGTAGACCCAATTGGTAAAATTATTCAATTTGATAATGGCCTTTATGTTTCTGCGCGTAGTACACGAATGAGAATGTTTATTGAAAAACAAGATTATACTTGTAAAGTATGTGGAATTAAAACTTCAATCGCTACAATTGAAAAAGCAGAAAATGATAATTCAACTGATAGACCCCATATGAACTTTTATGCGCTAGATGAAAATATGGACGAAGTTCTTATGACATGGGACCATAATACACCAAGAAGTTTAGGCGGCTCTAATGGACTTAAAAATGCTCAGTGTATGTGTACTATTTGTAATGGCCTAAAAGGTAATAATCATACAATAGACGAAGTCTTAGAAATGAGAAAAGAAAAAAATTTAGTAGTTCATTATTAAGATATCTTATTAGAGTTATTCTACATAATTATAATTTACTACTGCTGGACAATTATTATTCCAATTATCGCCTTTAGTAATATTATTCCATTGTTCCTCTGTTCCCCTATAGTTTATATTTATTAAGCTTCTACATCCAGAGAAAGCATTGTCGCCAATATAAGTAGCAGAGGCTGGTATATTTATACTTGTTAAGCTACTACAGCTATTGAAAGTATAATCATTAATAGAAGTAATACCTTCTGGTATAGCTATACTAGCTAAATTGTTACATGACCAGAAAGCGCCATCGCCAATAGAAGTAACACTTTCCGGTATTTCTATACTTGTTAAACTACTACAGTTCTCGAAAGCCAAATTGCCAATAGAAGTAACGCTATCAGGTATAGTTATACTTGTTAGTCCACTACAGTCATAGAAAGCTTCACTACCAATAGAAATAACAGAATCTGGTATTTCTATACTCGTTAAACCACTACAGCTTAAAAAAGCGCTATCACCAATAGAAGTAACTGAATCTGGTATAGTCATACTTATTAAATTGCTACAGCCGTAAAAGGTACTACTCTCAATAGAAGTAACAGAGTTTGGTATATTTATACTTGTTAAACTTTGACAGTCAAAGAAAGCATAATTACCAATAGAAGTAACTGAGTCTGGTATAACTATACTCGTTAAGCTTTTACAGTATGAGAAAGTTCCATTACCAATAGAAGTAACACCTTCCGGTATTTTTAGGTCTTTTATTCTTGTATCTAATTTTGATCTTAAGTTGCCTTGACTAAGTAAATCTGTTGGTATTTCATATACTAGATTAGATAACTCTGACTTGTCAGTTTTAACTACAATGTTACTAAAGTCAGTACATTCATCCGGAATAGGAACGCCATCAGCTAGCGCTGTATTTTTATCAAAATTTTCAAAAGTATTTTTATTATCAAAGCTGACTCTTATAGTATTATCAGCTGTTTTTAATTTCTTAAAGGATATTTTCATATAGAAATTAGTAACCTAAATAGCATGAATTGGCGTATTTAGGAATAACTACTAATTATAGTATTATGGTGAAGTTTAATAAACAATTATTACTAGATTTAGAAAAAACCTCGAAAAAGTTAAGAATGCAAAATAAAGATGATATTAAAGACTTCACTTGTTCTTTAGTAAACTTAAAAGATTTATTATCTGACTCTATAAAAGCTATAGATAAAGAACTTGAAAAATATTCATATTGTACTAAATGTAAATCCTACCATGATAGTGGCGATTTTCAAAAACTTATAAATGAAATACCAGAGGACGACCCAAATTATATGTATTACTATGATGTATGTCCTATATGTGGTAATAGAGTTTTTGTAGAAAAGAAGCCTATAGAATCTTAAATTTAAGACTTATTAAATAACCGCTAATTATTTAATGCAGTCTTATTTAGTATCAATTTTACCAGAAGCGTCAAAAGATAATTTTTCTACTCTTAATACTAAGCCTCTTGATAGGTCTTTAGTTTATATACCAGAAGAAAAAAATTTATATATAGCATTTAATAATAAATTAAATTTAATAGGTAAAATAAATCCTGATAATATAAATATAAGTACTAATGAGAATGATGAACTTTATTTAATAGATGATGTTAATTTAAAGTCTTTCTTAGTCTCGCCAGATGAAAATAGTACATTATTAACAGAATATTTAGGCATAACTTCTTTGAATAAAAATGTAGTGTTGCTTACTGATAAGAATATTAAATCGGTATTATCTGGTAATCTAATAAGAAAAGGCGATACTATAGAAGCATATCATATTCATATTACTTCAGATGGGCAGGGTACATTATCGGGTGCGTCAGCATTAGCGGAAAAAGCAAAACTTGTTAAAGTTATATTTAATAACCAAATTTATTATGGAATAAAATTCTTAACAGCTGCTGACTCTGTTATACATTTTGAAGGTTTTGATGATAGACGAGATAAAGCCTTTTCATTTATAGATTTTACAGATAATGATATACAGATAGAGGAAATTTAGAATGCAAAATCTTCTTTTACCAGTAACGGATACAGAAACTATAGATAATGCAAAGCAAGGAATTTTAAATAGAAGTCCGCTATATGATACAGATAAAAATAAATTATATATAAAATATAATGATGAGCTAAACTTAATAAGAGCTAGAGCTGATAACGATAATATCATATTCAATGAAAATGATGAGCTTGCATTAAATGATAATATTCATTGTAAATCTATAACTGTTCAGCCAGAGAATGGTATACGCTATAAATCTAATGTCTTATTAGCTGAGACGTCTGATAATAGAACTATTATATTACTAATGAAATATTCGGATACTAAAGGTGTTATTTCTGGTAATCTCTATATTAAAGGTGAAGATGACTCTGGCGGTTACTGCTTTACAGTATCATCCGCTGGAACAAGATACCTAGAAGGCGCTTCTATTTCTAGAAAACCAAAGTATGTTAAAGTTACCTATAATAATGAAGATTATATTGCTATTCAATTTGGTAATAATAATAAAATTTATTTTAGCGGTTATGACTTAAGACCTGAAGAAATAATGCCACCAGCTTATGATACCTATAATGATGGAAATTTAGCAAATATTATTGAGCTTGTTGATGCATCTAATACTAATACATCTACTGACCATATTACAAATCCTTTATCTACTAACTGGGACTTTACAGAATATTGTGAAGGCTTAGATGAAGACCATAAAACTATACCAAATACCGAATATGATTTAACAGATGGCCTTTTTGTAAATGAGGCATTCTCTGGAACTGTACAGTTTTTTCCTAATAATGTTGTTGGTATAGATAAGGGCTATATTACTATTGATGGTTCGGGACATGCATTAAGAGTAGAAATATCAAAAGAAAATTGTGCTTTAAAATTTACATATTCTGCAGATGATAACTTTGATGATAACGATGAAGGCGCTTCTATTTCTATTAGCGACTCATCTACTATTTTAGATATAGCTTATAGTAATTCCAAAGAATATTTATCTACATTTAGAACACCAAATTTAACAACTGGTACTTATTATATAAATGCTACAAATAAGTTAAGAATTTATAAAGTTGCTTTAATTCCTCCACAAATAGATATTATAGAAGAAGGACATGATGATATACATTATGAATGGCCTTTTATATCTGAGCCGGAAAATTGGACAGAAACAGAGAATACTGACTGGGGTAATGGATTAACAATGATCCGTGCCAATGGTGGCGATTATACAGTACATGATATAACACAATATAATGACAGAGGATATATAGTATGTAGTCCTGGCTATAGAAACATATTTTCTCTAAATATACCCTATAGTAATGCTACACTTTCTATAAAGTTTACAACTGATCGTAGAGGTGGCGCAAGACAAGTACGTCTACTAAACGCGGAAAATACAATTATAAAATCAGTAGAAACGCCACAATATCCAACTGCACTTTCTGATCTCACTTGTGAAAAATTAAGCAAAGGAAAATATTATATTTATGAAACTGGACCTTGCCAAATATATAATATTCAACTTACTATTCCTTACGCAGAAACCGTTATTGGTGAAGTTAGCTATGCAGACCAAGTAACGGATGTTATTCAAGACTTTAATGAAACGGGCGAGTTAGGTGATCCAAACTATGTAAAAGTATCAGATATCGAATTTTCATTGGCTGACCTTGAAAAAATTGCGAGTACACTTAGAGACTCAGATAGAAAAGTACACTTAGACTTATCAGAATGTTCTGTAAGGGAAGATGCAACTAGCTGGGAAGGACTTTTTAATAAATGTCTATCTCTTAGTTATATAGCTATGCCGCAAGGTGTTACTAAAGTGGGCGCAAATACCTTCGTAGGATGTATATTCTTGGAAAAAATAAAATTTTGTGAGTCTCTTACTACGTTTGAGTCAGATTCACATTCATACATCTTCTCTGGTAATCGCGTTAGAACATATATTTTACCAAAGAATTGTTCTAAAATAGGATGGAACACATTTGCTAACTCCGGCGCTAGACATATTATAGTTCCACCAGATAGTGTACATTCTTTTAAGTCAATGTTATCTTATGGCTCATTTTTTGATACGCTTGACTATATAAAAATATATATGACGCAAGAAGAATTCGAAAGAGAAGATTATACATTATCATGGGAACATGATAATTATATGGGCGACAGTAAAGATACTTCTATTGCGGACCATATTACAATATATACAGACTTAGATGAATTATTGGGTTCACTCAATTATGGAGAAAGGTAATGAAAACAATACAAGAATGGGCGGACTTTTTAAATAAAAAAATAGCTTGTTTTAAAATAAATGATACTTATAAATATCTTATTATGGACTTAAATTATTTTCCATATTCGTCTAGCTGGTCACAATTCACCCAGCAAATGGAAAATATGGACTCTTATGAATTTCATGATAAATATCATCAAGAAGTAGCTGATATTTTAATAAAAGAAAAATACGATTCTGTATTTATTCCAGATACAAATGGAAATGTTAAAATGTTAGTAACAAATAATAATGATGAAAAGTATTTTATATCTGGCTCAATTGTATTACCATATAAAGTTTGTACTGAAGAGAATATACCTAATCCGCTTGAATGGGATAGTAAAATTTATATGCCTCTATCTGAGCCTATTGATATAGGTGATCATCAAATTATGATGTATGTCTAGTCAGGAATAAAGCCAGTTTCCCAATCTGGCTTTTCTTTTTTTAAAACTTTAAGAATTTGTTTCATTTCATCACCATAGACAAAATGAACTTGTGGACATTGTTCCATTTTTAATACATCATTAGCGCGGAAAATACCTTTTGTTTCTACAAGCTGTGACCCGTTTACTACAAAGTCATAATAAAATTTTCTTCTTTTTCCAGCTGCATCAACATAATATAAATAATCTGATGTATTTCTTTCTATTGTATTTCCCTTTATATCTCTCATATAAACAAAATATCCATATTCCCATTTAGAGTCAAAATGATTTCCATCTCCCATACCAGAAGTACCTTGGAAGCCTTGACGAGACTTTTTCTTTTCTTTTTTCTCTTTATCTTCAAAATCTTCATCATAATTAAAGCTTTCTACATATTCATGAAAATCATCTGGCGAGGCTATATCTGCTTGTAATTTTAAATCAGTATTTACTCTTTGTGGCATTTCTGCTTCACTATTTGTAACAAGACCTATAGTTTTAGGAGTTGTGCAATTGGAAACTTTATCCATTAGCTTATCCATACCAGTTGTATCAAATACTGCTGGAAACTTTTTTGTTGTGAGAACATACTGCTTTATATTTATTTTCTTTATAGCCATATATAATTAGCCTTTAAAAATTAAAAGGCCCATATTACTATGAGCCTTTCTAATTTCAATTAATTAAATCTATTTTGTCATTAACTTTTTTAAGAATTCATCTACCATAGCATGTTTAGCTTCTTTAGACTCAGAAGCATATTGTAAACCATTTGGACCTGCTATTAAAGACTCATCCAATTTTGTAGCCTTTGTTTTTTCTTTTGTAGATTCTGAAATTGGTGATTCAATAGGCTTGAAATCTTCGCCTTCTGCGCCATATTTATCTACTTCGTATGCCCAAACTTCTGTAACTGCTGTGTCATTATCATTTTTTGCTTTTTGGAACTCATCCCAGCTTTTAAGGCTATCAAATGTTGTATGGTATGCACTATCATCTGTACAATTTATTGTAAGAAGTGCTTTATGTCCATTTTTTTCACAGTCCTGTACGAAGTTTCTAACACCTAAAATGTCCATTCCTCTTTCTTTTGGAATGAAATGTTCTTTTTTATAACATTTTTCTATTAGCTTTTGAACTGCAGATTCATCAAGCTTATTTGCTCTTTTTGCCTCAAAAAACTTATCTACTAAGTTTTCTTTATTCTCTTTTGACTCATTAAGCGCTGTTTCAAATGCCATCTTAATAGTTTCTTTATCATATGTTTTAGCCATTGAATTAACTACAGCTTTAGCATGATATACAGCTGCATCATAATCATCATAATTTTCATTTAATTTTTTAGATTCAAAGAACTCGTCTACTCTATCCATATTTTCATCTCCGTCAGCATCATATATTACCGCAAAATTATCATGATAAAAATCCCCATTTTCATCTGCAATATTAAAATGCTGTAAATCTAAGCCAGTCTCTTCAATAAAATCTCTAAAAGCCTTTATTGTAGTCTCGTAGCTATGAGTTTCATTATTATATATAAATCCAGCATTCTTTAATGCCTCACCCTCTGGATGAGACCTTTTTACTGCTAAACTTACAAATATTTTATCGCTATCAAGCGTATTTTCCTTTAGTTCCATAAATTATAACTCCTTAATAATTAGTTATTAAGTTCAACCATTTTATCTAAAACTTCTTTAATTCTGTCCAATATCCAAGGGTCATTTTTATAATATGTATAAAGCATATGTATCATTTGATGTGTGTGCTTATTTAATGGTAAAAAATTATCCCGATTAGATAGGTCTTCATAGAACTCATCTTTTAGACAAAGATGATGTAAATTTGCTTTAGGCTGAAGTTTCCTTTGAGTAATATAGTCTATTTTAGCCTCTTCTATTTTTTCTTTTCTAAACTCTTTCCATTCATCTGTTTCTCTAAAAGCGCGTTTATCTGCAGAATTATATTCTTTTTTAGTAGTCTTTTTAGTAGTCTTTTTAGTAGTCTTTTTAGTAGTCTTTTTAGTAGCTTTTTTACTTGTATTCTTTGTTTTTGCCATAAATAATTAGCTAATATATTAAGTAATTAAACAGAAAGTACACTAAATAATATAGACATTTTTATATATTAGAAGGTTTCGTAATGGTAACAGTAAATGTAGAGAATGATAATCTCGAAAGGGCTATCAGAAAATTCAGAAAAGAAATTGACAAAGAAAACATTCTTAGAGAATATAAAGATAGACGTTATTTTGAAAAGCCTTCTCTAAAGCAGCATAGAAAAAAGCGTTCTATGGAACGTAAGCGCCAAAGAGAAGCGGAAGCTCTTAAACAAGAAGCGGAAAATAACAAATACAAAAATACTAATAAACAACAAGATAAATAATTTTTGTATTAGAAGCGCCTTAATAAGGGCGCTTTTTTCGCATAAAGGTATCATTATGAAATTTTAATAATAGGACTTATTATATGGAAAATAAGAAAAAGCATAAAGAATCATTACTTCTTAAATATGGCATAGTCGCATTTTTAGAAATACTTACCTTTATTTCGGTTTTCTTAATATTTATGTCTAGGAATATTACAAAGCCTATAAAAAATATTTATGATAATTCAATTGATAATTTCTTAAATTCTGCAATTGATAATGCGCAAATGTGGTTTAATAATCAGATTACAATAATGAATACATTCCAAAAGGCTATTGTATCTGATATAGATAATACAGAAAATATTAAAGAGCGTGTAAAAACGGTTCCAAAGCCGGATGGCTTTGAATATTGTATGGTATTCTGGGATACAGATACAAATGCTAAAGATGGTGGGCCAGAAACCTTTAATACAAAAGGTGGTACATCAGTAGCTGGTATTTTACAAAAAGAATATTATATAAATCATAAAAATAATAATGTTGATGCTTGGTTAGAGTCGCCTCGTAAAGCAAATGCAGGCGGTTTTACAATGCCTCTTTTTGTTAAGTCAGACTTTATCGACAGCACAACTGGCGCAAAGATTACTGGTGGATGTGTAGGCTTTTTGGAATTAGCGCCAATAAATAAGTTAGGAAAATCCTTCTATAATACAGGTAAGATATCTATTTATGATGATACTGGTAATGTCCGCGCGGGTGATGATATTTTAGCTATAGATGATAAATCTAATATTGAAATCTATTCAAAAGACTTTAAGTTAGCAAATAAGTCTTGGTCTGTTGTAGCGTCTATTGATAAATCAGAAATTCATCAAATTTCTAATCATCTTCAATATATTTCTTTAGCTGGCGGATTTATTATTGCTATAATCTTAATGGTACTAGAACTTATAATTATTAAAATTATTATTAGTAAGTTTGACTCCATCAAGAAAAATATTGATGACTTAAATTCGGGTGATAAAGACTTAACAAAAAGATTAAATATTTATCATAATAATGAAATTTCGCAAGTTAAAAAGTCCGTTAATACTTTTGTTAACACTATTCATGAAACTGTAAAAGAAATAGGTAATGCTAACTTTAATTTAAAAGAAACTTTTGGTAATGTTACATCGCAATTAACTATAACTAAAGAGCAAATGGATAAAATTTCTAATGAAATAACTGCGGCTACTGCTACATTAAATGAAGAAGATAAAAATGTAACAAGCACATCAGAAATAGTATCACAAATATCAGAAAATATTACTACTCTAAATCAAATGATTGATACTCAAGTTAATTCTATTACCCAGGCCAGCGCTGGTATTGAAGAGATGATTAGTAACATTCAATCTATTAGTAATTCTGTAGATAAAATGGCAAATGAGTTTACCGAGTTAAATAGCGCAACAAATGAAGGTATAGAAAAAAATAAAATTGTAAATGACTTATTAAATGCTATCTTAGCCCAAAGTAAGTCATTACAAGATACTAACACTGTTATTGCTAATATTTCTTATCAGACTAACCTTCTTTCTATGAATGCTATGATCGAGTCAGCTCATGCTGGTGAGGCTGGAAGGGGCTTTGCTGTTGTTGCGGAAGAAATTCGTAAATTAGCTGATACTTCTGCTGCGCAGTCTAAGAGTATTAGTGAAAATTTAAAATTCATTGCGGAAAATATTAAAAAAGTTGTAGAAAGTGCTGATTTAAGTAAGCTAAGCTTTGAAGTTGTGTCTGAAAAAGCGAATAATACATCAGAACTAGTTTATTCAATAAAGAAAGCTATTGAGGAGCAAAATGAAGCCTCTAAACATTTATTAGAAACATTAGCTACTATGAATAATATATCTACTAGTGTTCAAAGGTCAAGTAAAAAAATAAATGATAGAACAAATATTGTTTTAAGTACTATTGATGAATTAAAAGACTCTTCTAAAAATATGTCTGCGAACTTTAGTCAAATAGTATCAACAACAGATATTGCATACCAAACAACTAAGAGTTTAGGACAGTTAACAGAAGATATGGCTAAAGCTGTAGAAAATATATCTGGCCATATAAGTGAATTTAAGGTTTAATTTAAGGGTTTTTTAATAGTAGTGGTATACCAGCCTTTCATAAATCTTTTATTCTTTCTCTTGAAATATTTTTCTAATGATTTCTCAATAACAATTTTATGAGCAGCTGCTACTTTAAGTATATTTTGTGCTTCTTCTGACTGATTAGGCCTTGGACCGGAATATAAATTATTTGAGTCTATCATATTTCCTAATTGGTCAGTTTCATAAGTTGGATAGTTAGACTGTGGATTTATTTCATTATTAGGTATTGGTCCAGTATATTCTTGTACTGATGCATGATTAAAACAGCCGTGATTATCAGTTGGATAAGTTAAATCATTATATTTTACGTCTACACTTTTTGGAAGTGGACCAGTATAATCTTTTCCTGGTCTATGATTAAAGCATCCATGTGCGTCTATTTGAAATGACGCACGTCTATTTTGCTCATTTTCTACTTCATCCAAATACTGGTCTATTTCAAATATTAAACTTATATTCTCATTTTCCATAATAATAATTAGCATGATTATTTTCATATATTTATGAATATTATAACATATTCTAAATATGCGTATTTTTTGTAAAGAAAAAGATTATTACGATTATCTCCAAATACACGACGACGATGTTATTTTTGACCGTCGAAAGTCTATTCATTTATCTGATAAGGATATTATTCGCTCTTTTCCTACATATGATAAACGTAATTTTTTTTCAAAAAAGCATGATGATAAAAACTTATATCAAGTTCTAGCATTAAGAGCAGGATATGAATTATTTTTCTTTAAAATTAAAATTTATAATTTTTCGGGGGCTAGAATTAGAGGTAATTTTTTAGATGGTCCTGATTTTGATTATGAAGTAAATTATCTTGGAAGTAGATTAGATTACACTTATAAAAGTGATCCATTAAATTTTTTTAACTATGAAGTAGAAATTGGACGAGATAAAAAATGGAATATTATAGAGGCTGATCCGCTTAAGTATAATATTAATAATTTAAAATGTCGTCCATTAAATTATGATTCATGGCATAATTGTACTACAGAATATAGCGTACCATTTATAGGTAATACTTTTGTAGCAAAATATGTTTCGGGTGATAAAATTTATAATGCTATAGATGATTATTTAAGATCTCTTAATAATGACGTAGACCAAGAATCTAAAGGTATTACAGATGTAGACAAAGCTATAAATCATGGTTTTGACAAAAGAACATCATTTAGAAATGTGAAGGACTAATGAATGGAAGATAAAGAAACATTAAAAATTGTAATGTCAAATATAGCCGCTGGTTTTATAAATGTTGGCCAGCTATATAAAAGTGATAATAAATACTTTTTTAAAGAAGAACAATTAAAAAGTATGTATGATATTGCTTGTCAAATATGTGATGCTTGTGATAAAAATTATGAAAATGACCCTACAAGGAAGCAAGTCTAATGACAATAGATAGTTTAAATCCTGGTGATACTATAAGGGTAAATGATGAAGAATGCGACACGTTTAGTCATCTTAAACCACTTAAAGGAAAAGATATTCCGATACATCATATAAAATTAAATGACTCATTTCCTAATCCTGTTATTGTTTGGGAATGGAAGGGTGGTATACGCCATTCGTATCCAATAAGTCCGACTAGATGTAAGTTAGTTAATCATGAAAAATTTTCTAGGCATAGATGGATTTGGATTGCTAAAAGAATGAGCATTGGGGACTGTTATTCACTATATAATAGTCCAATAACAAAGGATAGACGCTATCAGTATCTCTGGCAGCTTTTTGATGAAGAACATAAATATTATTGCTGTCCATTTTGTGGAAAAAGATTAAATAAACAAAGCGCAATTGAAGACATATCTTCTAATGATAAAGAAGAATATAAAGTAAAAGAATGTAATTGTAAAAATTGGAAGAAACGTGAAGAAGATTATAATGAAATATTAAATTTAGAAAGTAAAATAAAAACATTAGAAAATAGAATACTTAATACTGTATCATTTGACGATTTTATATTTAAAAAATATGATATGTCCTAATATAAAAAATAATTCTTATGATGATATTAATAATATTAAAGATATCGCATATAGAATTAAATTAAAAAAAGAACTTCACATTAAAATATCAGAAAAAGAAAATAAAGAATATTTAGATTATTTACATGATATTCAAGATTCTTTTAGATTAGATGTAGATGATACTTTATGTAAATCTACACAAGATATATTTTATGATCTGCAATATAATAAGCTTAAGCCAAAAGTATGCCCATGGAATAAAAATAATATATGTAAAATAATTTTAGTAAATAATTCCGTATGTAAGAAATGTAATTTTTTTCCAATAAAAAATAAAAATATATTGTGAATATAATATAATAATGAAAGCTGTTATAAATATAAGGAACTAGTAATATATGCGAAAATTATCATTTTCTGATATGGAAATTCTTATAAATAATCAGAAAGTATTTAGTAACTCACATGGACCTATCTCAAATATACCCGTTATTTCATTATGTTATTGGTTTAGTGATTTAAATAAGCTTGCAGAAAAATATGACATAGATTTTAACGTTATTCCATTAGATGCTAAAGATAATTATGAATATCGCTATAGTCCAGAAAAAAATTATTTAGTTTCTCCTAGATGGACCAAAATACTCTGGCATAATAATTTTAATGATTTAATCAGCTTAAGGTTACAATTTGAAAAATATAAACTAATAGTTTTTTTAATAGTGCCATATAATAAAGACTTTATAAGAACGATGAATGGTACAGTAACATATTTTGATTATTTAATACTTAAAAAAGATAGACTATGAGAAAAATAAAAACATTTATTAAAAAGGGGTAAATAAATATGGAAATTGAAATGAAAGCTCTAGTTGATGAAGATCAGATTAATAAGCTTATAACATATATGGATGATAAGACTACTTTCTTAATAAAGTCTGATAATTATTTTTCATTTAATGGTATTGAACCTAAAACGCCAAAAGATATAATTAGAATTAGAAAAGAAAAAGAAACAAATGCATTTGATATGTTAAAGTTAGATGACCATGGATTTAACTCTGGCATAAATGCAAAAAATATAAGAAATATATTGCTTGGATACTCTGGTCTAGCAAGTCATTGGGACATAAATTATAATTCTAAAACATTGCTTACTGTAAAAAAGAAAAATACTGATAAATTTGGCGTTGAACGTAATGAAGAAACTGAGGGTGAATTATCTGAGCCTGCTACAGACGCTTTCTTAAAATCACTAGAAATTGCAAATTTTAAACAATACTTTATAAAATCAAAAAGGTCATTTTCATTTTATATTGATAATATGCATGCAGAACTTGTATCGGTAAATGATATAGGTCCATATTTGGAAGTAGAATATATTGTAGATAAGAATTCAGATATAAATAAGGCTATAAATTCCGTTAAAGGACTATTTAGTAATATTCTTGGTATTACAGAGTTTGATAAGAGAGACTGGCCTACAATTATAGAGCAAAATAAAAAATAATATATTCTTAAAATATTTTACATATTATAATATTGGAGAAACTTTCTATGAAAAAAACTATTGAATGTTTAGAGATTAGCGGTTATAAAATTAACTATGATATAAAAGCTGATTTGCCAAATTCGGTTTTTTATGATAAAGAAGATGATTGTGAGTCTTATATACAAGTAATTGAAGACGCAAATGATAAGGGTTTTATTTTCTTATACACTCAGGACGCGTCTGTAATTAAAGCTGCGATTTTTACTAATAGCTGTGTAGCATATGACTTAAGTAAGTTTGCTGAAGAAAATTTACCAGAATCTATGCGCTAATGAGTAACGGTTATAAAGAATGGCAAGAAGATATGGAATCACAAGTTGTAGTCTTAGAAAAAGATGGTCATAAATTTCATGGTATTTGTTTTAATAACTTAGATAGTTGTTTAGATGCTATGAATTATGAATTTTGTGATTTCATTTGTGCAGATATTGAATTAATAAATGATAATTTATTAAAAGTTCAGCTTGGTAATGACTATGATAATTTTGATGGAAGTTGGACTGTTGAATATGAAAGTACACTTTATCTATTAAAAAACGATTGGCTTATGATAGATTGTAAAACCCATAAAATTTTTGTAGTTGATAGTAAGCATATAGATGAATATTCTAAGTTTACTAAAAAATAGGAGATTAAAAAATGAGTGATAGACGTAAAAAATTTGAAAACTTATTTAGTTATCTAAAAAGTTCAAAAGATTTTGATAAGTTATCTCTTAAAGAACTTATGTGGAGAGTCTATAATCAGGCTTGTATTGATTGTGGTATGGACTCTGTTGATGTACCAATGGATGAAGTAGTTAGATATTTAGAAAATTCAATGTTTATGAGCTTTATTCAAGACTGCCTTCTAAATCCATCTGATAAGCCTCTGCCTCAAAATGATTATGTAAAAGTTACATATAAATGTAGTCCAGAAGACAAGCTAAACTGTATAGCATGGCCAGATAGGTGTGAAGATGTATGTAAATCGGAAAATGGTCAATATTCTACAATTATTAATATTTCTAAATTATGTGGCATTGAGTCTAATAAAATGGAAAAAGTTGATGATAAAATTTTAACTGCTGAAGAAGTAGAAGAATTAGCGAATGCTCTTAAAAATAGCATCTAATATAATACTTGAACTATAAGGATAAATATGAAAGAATTAAATTATTCATTACTTGTAATTTTTATGGCACCATATATGGTTGTAATTGCTAAAATGCTATTACACTTTATAAGTTATATTGCATATAATATATCATATTCTGTACGTGATAAGAAACTAAAAGCATTGAATACAATAGTTGATTTAAAAGAGACAGATAAAAAAATACAAGAAGATAAGATTTTAAGAACTCATGAGGCTTTTTATAAATTTAATGATTGGTTTGACTATCACTTAAGATTTGATGGCTTTAGTTGGTGGACTGCATATTGTACTATTTCTTGTATTATCGCTTTTATTTCTTTAGGAACATTATTAGCTTGTAAATCAGACCTTAAAAAAGAAAAAGCTTTATTAGAAAGCAATTTTAAGGTTATTAGACAATATGATGATTTTGAAAAATTACCAATGTGGGAATATGACAAAGTTGGTGTAATTAAAAGAGCTGTTGAATGTAATGAAAAATACTTTACAACTAAGAATGGCGAAATTAGATGTAAGTTTTATTATATAAAGCCAGAAAATTTAAAAGATTTAAAGCCTATAAATGTAAATAAAATGCTTGAAGTGGCGGGTATTTCTAAAGAAGCCGAAAGGATAATAAATGATAAATATGCTACTAGTGTCTTTTAACGCATCTTTTTTAACTTTTAATATTCTCTTTTTAGTAAAAATCTTACGAGAAAAGAAAAATTATATGCCTATAGATGCAGAAGATGCTAGAACGTTAAAAGATGATAAAAGTAAAATATATTCTTTACAGGACCGTATGCAATATATTTTTTCTATGCATATAGATAAGATAGAAAAAGCTATTAATGAAGGTAAATGTGAATTTTATATAGAAGATTATATACGTCCTATAAATTTTTATAGGTCTATTTTAGGATTACCATCTAACTCTACAATAGAAGAAGTAGACGCAGCTACGGAAAAATACGGTTTTGAAAGTAGAAATACATTAGCAAGCGAAGCATGTACTAAGGTAAGAGAAAAGCTATTTCGTTGGATTTCGGATAGAGGCTATACTTGGAAAGAAAAGTATTCTGATGGATATATTATTATGGTACCAAATAGTATTAAAGATATTACGTCTACTAAAAATGTAATTCATAATTGGGAACCAATAGTAAAATCAGTAAATGAAGATAAATATTTTGGTGATTAAGCCCTTTAATGTGAATATTTATAAGGGAGAAATAAAATGGATAAGGCAACTGAAGAGTTAATAGAAAAGACTATCACATATTGGATAGGTAAAAAAGATAATCCGCTTAATGGAAAAACATTTAATGAAATTGGACAGTTAGCAAAGAAATATGGCCCGGAATTAAAAGGATATATTGCATGAAACTAATAAGATTAAATACATTTGAAACTAACTCATCAAGCTGTAATGCTGTAACAGTTCTAAAAACTTCAGATTATATTAAATTTAAGTCTGGCGAATTATTCTATATTGGTGATTATGACTATAGTGATGACCATAAGGTGTATTATAATGAACTTGCGTCAAAAGATTTTGTTACAATAGAAGAAATTAGAAATAGAGTTATAGATTATGTTAATAGTGATAAATTATCACAATTAAAGCAGAAAGAATCAGAAACTGGCTGGGGAAATACATATAGAGCTGCCGAATATATATTAAATGCAAATCCTGATATTAAATTTTATAAAACTGCACTTTCTAAAGATGGCTCTATAAAAATTTCGGAATCTGATATTAATTATATGCCAACTATATTTGAGTCAGAATTAAAAAGAGAACATTATGGACAGTCTAAGTCTAACTTAAGTAAGCATGATTGGCTTATTAAAAATTTCTTAGAATATATAGGCAATTATGTTAGAGACTTTATTATGGACACCGTTTTAGAATGTGAGTCTGGTAGAACTTCATATTACCAAATGTTTGAAATGGACGTATGGATTATAAAAGACCCTATAGAAGTTGGTGACCAAACAGTTATTAGGTCATATATAAGTTGTTAAGTGAGGTTAGTTATGTGGAATAAAAAAGTAAAATGGTTTGATGAGTCCTATAAATGGGTTTTTCTAGGTATAGCTATCGTTGGTGGTCCTCTTATACAAATTGTAAATTCTATATGTAATAGGCTATTTATATCTACGGAAGTACATACTATAATTGTTTTTGGAATTTTAGTATTCCAAATAATAGGTCTAATAAGCGCATGTATTACTATACACAAATATGATAAACTTAAAAAATCTAAAAAAGAAAGTTTGTTTAGCGATAATAAAAAAAGTATATTTTAGTATTACGGGTGAATATTCATGAATATAAATAATAAGAGAATAGATACTGGTATATATGACGCATTATTTTGTCATATAAAAGCATTAGAAAATAATATAAAAATTAAAAATCTATATGAATATCGTATTAAAACTGGCTATTCTTATGAATACTGGAATATTCCCTTTATTATTTTTAAAGATTATAATTCTAAAGGTGAGCTTCAGTCTTTATCTTTAAGTGGTGCGTCATCTAGAACAGAAAGCTTAATTAAAGATATAGAAAAATTATATAATACTAGCAAAGAAAATAAGAGAATAATTAAAATTGTTCATAAAATATTAAAAATATATTTTAAGGGATATAAATAATTATTTAAAAAATTTTATATATCTTTTTAAAATCTTACATATTATTTATGTAAGATTTTTTATTTTTAAGGTGGTAAAACGATGAGAGATATGGCTCGTGTAGTTACTTTGAACAATATTGTTCCTATGCTGAATAAAGACCGCATTATTTGTGCGGAATTTAAGGAAACTGCATATACTTGTATTGTTCCAAAGGAAACAGCTCATATTGGTGATTTTTATATCATGTTTGAAGCAGATGCAATTCTGCCAGAAAAGCCAGAGTTTGAATTCTTGCGTAAGCGTTGTTATAAAGAGGAATTGCATGGATTTCTTATTAAGGCCATGACTATGGGCCAGCGAGAAGATGGTACAAAAGTAAAATCTTGGTGTCTTTGTATGAAGCCCGATGAAGTTGGATTTACAGAAAAAGAAATTGAAAAACTTAAGTCTGGCCAGGACCTTACGGAACGTCTTGAAGTTCGTAAGTATGAACCTATTGAAGACGCATCTCCATCTTCTAGTAAAAAGGCATATCCAAAATGGGTTAAGTTCTGCCTTTCACATGTTCTGACACGTTGGATTGGCAAAATTTGGCAGAAAAATCATCAGAATTCCGCTGGTGGATTTCCTGATCATGTCCTTTTAAAATCTGATGAAACTACTGTACAAAATATGCCAGGTGCTATTGAAAAATTTGCGGACGAATTTGTATATATTTCTGCAAAGATGGAAGGCCAAAGCGCTACTACATGTTTTGACCCAAAAAAGACAAAGAAAGATGGTCTTTTCTATGTTTGTTCTCGCAATAATGCTTATAAGCTTAAATGTAATAATGACTTTTGGAATTATTGTGTAAATAATGATATGGAAAAGAAAATCCGTGACTATTATAAGAAAACTGGAAAGCTTCTTGCAATTCAGGCTGAACAGTGTGGTCCTGGAATTCAGGATAATATCTATAATTTCAAATCATTAAAATGGTTTGTTTATCTTATGACTGATATTATTACTGGAAATCAGCTCAGCTATGATGAAATGGTTATAGCTTGTGAAGCAATGGGACTTACAATGGTACCAGTTATTGTAGCAAATGTAAAACTTAAAGATGTTATGCCAACAATTGGCGCTGCTGTAGAATACGCTGAAAAGTCATTCTGGACACTTGACGAAAATGGTGAACTTATTCAGAATTATCAGCCTAAAGAAGGCGAAAAACTTTGGGTTGATTACTTCCAGAATGAGGGTGTTGTTGTTCGTAGCATGGATTGTGATAAGAAAAAGAATATCGGTTTAAGTATGAAAATAAAAAATTTGGGCTATAACGAACAAGGTTTGGGAAAAATTCATAATGCAGCTGCTGCTAAAGCTTCAATTAAAAAGTAATTAAAAACAATTTAAAAATATTAAAGGGACCAGAAATGGTCCCTTTTGTTATTATATTTTATATGGACGAAATTGAAGAACCACATAGTATGACTAATGCCTTTAAAAAAGAAAATGATTTTGAATTTGATTTTTTTGTTGATATTTTCTATAAGGATGTAAATAAAGTGCATACAAATGTTGATAATGCTATAAATAAGATATCTAAAAATCTTATTAGAAAAAATAATAATGATATACTTTTATCAAACTATGGCGAGAGTTATTTTAATGATTAGCTATTTGAAAGTCTACTAAGAATTTCTTTTAATAAAGCTTCAATAATAGAATATTCCATATCTAATTTATTAAGTCTTTTTATAATTTCGGCCGTTGACGAGTCTGTAATACTTATAGAATTACTTATTGCTTTACTAACTTCAGTTTTTTCTTTATTCTTTCTTTCGGTTTCAGCTAAAATTTCATTTATTTGTAATTGTACTGGATTTACATTTTTACTATCTTTATCAGATACATTATATTCAGCGTTTCTATTATTAGATTGAATATCATGCATCATCTTAAAAGTTGCGGCTGTTAAAGGTACATTCATATTTTCTTCTTCTGTTTCCTCTTTTAATTCATTATCTGCTCTCTCTATGTCTTCTTTTCTAATTTCTTCTTTTACGTCATTTGATAATGCTCTTTTAAAAACTGACGTATGTTTAGAGTCGGAAACATGAACATTTTTTTCTCTGCATTTTGGACAAATGAAAGGTTGAGAAATATCGCCCTTAAAAGAGTTGCCACAATTTTGACATTCAATAATCATTAAATCAGCCATAAAGTAATTAGTGATTATCTAATTTTTTAAAAATATTATTTATTATAGTAACTATCTATATAATCAAATAGTGCTCGAAAAAACTTCTTCTTTGAATTTTTATTTATCTGTGGGTCTCTGTAAACATTTAGTATAGTCTTAGATATGCCATCAATATTACCAGTATAGATTCTATTATAGACTTGTTCCTTAGTTTCTTTATTATATAATTCTATAATTTCTTTTGCTGCTTGAACGCCATATGCATCTGCTTCTATTTGCTGATTAAAATAGTCCTTATTATATTCAACATCAAATATATTTTTATTTAAGTTTTTATAATTAAGATTATAATTTGTTTTACTAAATTGTTGTTTATGAATATCTTCATGTGAAAATGAAGCAGCTAAATCAATATATATTTTTTCTAATTCTTCATCAGTGGCTACTTTTATGAACAAAAGCATATAGCTTGGAATACTAATTATAATTTTTTTATTGGCTATATCATAATAAGAGCTGATTATATCATTTGAGTCATTTGTTATATTTATTTTTAAGCCATATTTAGCGCTAATATCTGATATACTTAAATCTGAGTCTCTTATATCCTTAAGCATATTTTTTAAAAAATCTGTACTAGTATTTTCATAAGATTCTTTAAGCCTTTCTGATAAAATAAAAGACGGTATAAGCCCAGCCATAGCAGATGTTAGCCTAGCCTTGCTAGCTTCCTTATAAATATGCTCAAAATTCATATTTAATTAGCTTATATTATAAAACATCTAATATAATATTATAATAAATCATTATTTAGGTTATTTTAAAAGGACTTAAGTTTAGTATTAGTTAGGTTATGACAGAGTATTCGTTAAATGAACAATTTAAATATTATTTATCAATTGCGGAAGAATTAGTAAAAATAACATCTGAAAAAATATTTGTTACATATTATAACTCACTAGCTGCTGGATGGTTTCCAATATTCGCATCGTCACAAGATGAACTTTATAAAAAAGTAAGTAAAGATTTGTTGGATAGTCTTCTTGACGAAGAAAACGAATTAAAAAGTAACACAAAGGCATATTATAACTCATTATTAAATAGTTTTAATATATACTACGCAAATTTAAAATCAGAATTTGATTCATGGTGGGATAATGACTTTGGGGAAAAACCGAATATATTATATATCGATGAATTTCCTAAAGAATTCTTAAATTTCTATTTAGAACAAAAAATTACATATTTTATAAATTTTAAAAGTAAATTAGAAATATGCCTTAGAGATGAGTACTTAAGTAAAACCTTAAAAAATTTAGAAAAACTATATAAAAATGTAGAAGAATTAAATGATATTATCAGTAGAATAAACGAATGGGAAGGACTCATTTCGCGATATAAAAAATTGAAAAAAGAAGTAGAAAATCAAAATTGTTTAGATAGCTATTGGTACTAAAATGCTAATTATAATATGTATGAAATCGTCTATATTTCAGATAAAGATGATACTGGTTTAAAATTTTGCAATATACCAGATATGTTTAAGTTATTATCAGCTCCACTACCACACAGCTATATTATTCCTTCAATAGACCATATATCAGAAATTATAGACAAATTAAAAATTGAATGCTTAAAATCTGATTTAACATACAAAATAGAAACTGCAAAAGACTATATAACAGTTACTGTTGATTCAGCTGATACCGGATATTTTTATTAAAAAGTTAATCTTTCATGCTAAAAACTATTTAATTTACATATTTTACATAAAGGAGTTTTTAGTATGAAAGGACTTAAAAATCAGATAAAATCAGTAATATTACCAATTTCAAAAGACTTTATTAAAAATCCTAAAAATAAAGAACATCCATATACAAAAGCACTAAGTATTTATTATTGGTATAGTAATAAAGAAAATAGTTCCAAAAAAGATATAATTTTTGCTGCAAATGGCATTTCCATGCTTTTGTCATCCTTTACTAATGAGCCTTTTTATACTGATGTACTTAAGCTTATGACTCATGCAAAATCGTCTTGGTCTAAAGTTATAAATGGTGATCCATCAAAAGAATTCTTTGATATGTTTGAAAAGTATGAATCAGAAATAAAAAAAGTAACAATAAAAGATATTAAAAATTATATTACAAATAATATGTAAATTAAAGGCCACTTTTCTAGTGGCTTTTTAATTTTTAAAAACATATATTAATAGGCGCTTCGCAAGCCATAGTAATATCCTTTCTTACTATACATTAATTAATATAACTTCAATTTTGAAAAATTCACATTTAAAACGCAAATTTTGAAAAAATTACATAATATTTAATATGGCATTAAGATTTGAGGGAAAACATACTAGAAATCCAAGTGGACTTCATGCTAAAGTAAATTGGTTTATTCAAAAATCAAAATGGGATTTAGTAAAAATAGAAGATTTATATGAAAAAGTATGGAAAAATATAGTTCACCTATCAGAAGATAATGAAATAGATGGTAAATCTACTAGAAACTCTTTACTTTCTTGGGAAAAAGCAGTAAGTATTTGTGAACTTATTATTACTGGTAGTTTACGGCCAAGTTATAAGAAAATAAAATTAGATGACATAAAAAATAAGCATTGGTTTATTAAGTTAAAAGATTATTATAATATATATGTTAAAGATGGCTCTATTACTAAGGAGTATTTTTTATGACGGTTAGTGAAGCTTGGACAAATTTCTATGATTATGGTGGCATACTATCTTTCTGTTTAAGAGAATTGGATGAAAATGACGCCTGTTATGCAGAAGAAGCATTTGAAGATGGCTTTAATGGTATAAAAGAAGATTATTATAAAAAAGATATTAGATTATTCTATAGTGATGAAGAAGATTTAAGTTTTACGTTATATGATTACTATAAAGAAGGCGTAAGTGCTAAAAAAGAATTAGGCGGAAAATAGTATGTTTGAAGGCACAGAAAAAGAGTATCGTGAACTTTTTAATAAATATATAAGAAGACCAAAAGTTGATGTTTTCCCTGGCGCAAAAGAGAAAGATTGGCTTTTATATCGTAAAATTGGTAATTATGGTATTTTTAATCCAGATATAAAAGAAGAAGATAAAAAAGCCACACAGCAAATATTTTCTGATATTTGGAATTTTATGGAATTTAATGAATGGCGTGAACATAGAATGGCCTTACTAACTATACTTCATGACCATAAAAGTCCGCTATCAATAGAAGACTTTGATAATTTAAGTATTCACAACTATGAATTAAAAGAAAAAGTTTTTGCGGATGAAAATATGAAGCGAGAATATAAAAAATATTATGGAAATATATTTCATGATTTTGATAATGAATTAAAAGAGGACTAATGAGTGGATCCAGAAAGTTATTTTGATGATACATCTGAACCAAAAGAAGATGGACTCTATGGCGATACTATATACGCTATACTATTAGACTTTAATGAAAAGCTAACAGGTATACAGCCAGTAACATTAGATTTGTTAGATGAAGTACAAAATACTCTTAAGGGTACTTATTTAAAATATTATGAAGCGTCTAATGATGAAAATCTTAAATCATTATTATCAAGTTTAGCTGTTCAAAAAGAGCTTTTTCTTAAGGTAAATACTATAGAAGAAGTAGTAGCAATACAAAATAATTTACGTAATATCTTAAAAAAGAATATGGACTATTATAGCTTAAGAGGTAAGTTTAATAATTTATTGAACGAAGCAATTAGTCTGATAGATTTATTTTAATATACAACAGGAGTAGTTTAATGATTAATACATCTAAAACTAAAAAATTAAGTTTTAAGTCAAGAGTATTATTATTGATTGGCCTTATTCTCACTAACGCCACAATATTACTAACAGAAAGATTTATATTACACACAACGCCTAAAACAATTATAATTTCGCTTATTATTGGTATTATTGGAATAATATATTTCACTTGGGAACTTACTGACGGCTTAAATTAGGCTTTAATTTCTTTATAGAAAGTTTGATTACGCCCATTATTCTTGGCAGCATATAACATGCTGTCAACAATTTTTATATTTTCATCTATCCCTAATTCATTATCATATATACAAGCACCAATAGATACGGTAAAATATTTTTTTAATTTTGAGTCAATTCTTGACTTAGATACTATATTATATCTTATAGTTTCAGCAATATCTTTAACTATTTCAATATCATTTAAGTCTTTTAATACTACTATAAATTCTTCCCCACCATATCTTATTATTTCATCGTCTTTTCTAATACAGCTTCTTATTATTCTTACTAAAAACTTTAATGAATTATCTCCATTTACATGTCCAAACTCATCATTTAGTTTTTTGAAATAATCAATATCTATCATTAAAATACCGCTAGACTCTAATTCAGCAGCAGATAATATATTTCTATTTTTAGCTCCAGTAAGAGGATCGATAGTAGCTTTTTCATCCAAAATTAAATTTGTTTTATAAGATACCTGGGCTAGAATTGTAGATACAATTAGTGTAAATAAGTATGAACCTATTAAGCCGCCAGAAATATGTGCAAAGTTTTCAGAAATAAAGTCATTTGTAATATTTATATTATATTTTGACTTAAAGTAGAAAATTATATAATATACTAATATTGCTAATAGTCCAAAGAACGAAATTCTATAATTTTTATAAGAAATTATTCCAAATGTTGGTGCTATAATAATAAGATAATAAATAAATACTGCGTCTACACTTGATAATAGAATAAGTGGGAAAGATACAAATGCTGTAATAAATGATATAATATATGAGTATATTAAATATTTCTTTATACCTATAAAAATAATACCTAATAAAATTATTAAAATTAGGCTAGTGAATGTTATAATTATATTTATCTTTGATAATAATGCGCCATCATATTTTATAAAATCTACGGTAGTACCAATACCGTTAGATATAAAGCCCGCGATTAAAAGAGAAATAGCTAAAAATTTATCAAATTTATTTGTGTCCATACAATTTATTTATTCCCTTACTTCATCTCCAATAGGTTTTTGGTCTCCTATATAAGAAAAGTACTCAATTAGCGTATTAACTAGAATCTGGGATAATTGATTATCTAATCCAAATCTGCCCTGTTGTTTTTCTACTGTATCCATAGCGTCATGAACATGCATCTCATCATAATACGAAATAATATCTACCAGATACTCACAGATATCAGTAAGAGTCATGTCTAATATACCATTTCTAAAATGGTCAGGATGATGTCTATTATTATCATAGTGATGATTAAAAAATTTTTGCCAGCGTTTCATCTTATTAAAATATTCTGGCGTATTATATTCATACTTAGGTTCTTTATCCATTTCAATAAGATATTTTATTTCTGGGTCTCTTAATTTTGAGTTATCATGACATTCAGCCCTCTTTCTTAATTCTTCAGAAAGAAATAAAAGTCGCCTTTTAACTTTTTCTTTATGCTTTAATATGTCTTCAACAGTTTTAAGTGCGGATGGGTCTTTTATTATATTATCGTTAGCATATCCATCTATAATATGAAATTCAGACTCATTAGTTTTAGAATATGCTTGTATGGCCTCCTTCTCATTCAAAGTACTCATAATTATAAGTTAGTGAAGTAGCCATATTAAAGATTAAAAAAGTCAGCTTTATGCTGACTTTTACTTACTAAGCATCTTTCTTAAGACTTTCTACATCGTTTTTTGTTTTTTTAAAGAAATCCTTAATTTTTAGAAATAGCTTACAAATACCCTCATAGGTATATACTTCCGCAGATGCAACAAAATAACCATATAATGCTGCATAAGGTAATTCAAAATGTCCAGCATGAACTTTATTAAAGATTGCAGATGCAATAAAGCCTATAATAAATACAAAAATAGGAACAAATTTTGCGATCTTTCTAAAAAAGTCTGGAGCATATTTCTTAATAATTGATACAGCTGCTAATAAAACTGCTGCTGATACAATAATAAAAATAATTTCTGCTAACATTTAAGCGTCTCCTATTATTATATATTAGTTATTAGTCCATATTATTTGCATAACTTAAAAATATACTTATTTTTATTAAGATTACATATTATATTAAAATGAAAACAGCAGAATCTTTAGTAGAAAGCTTTCTAGATAAAATACCAAATGCAAAAATTACAGGTTATGTTGGTCAATATAGTGTAGCGGATATAGATACTATTATAAATTTTTTAAATAATAACCAATGTGGTGGATTTTTTGATAGATATTTTATGCCTGGCTTTCTTATAAATGGCCAATATAGAAATATTCATTTAGATCAAAAAGCATTAGCATTTGGGGATGAGAATTTTCAATTCTATATTAATAAAATTAATGAAGTTTTAATGAAGCAGTTTAATGATAACTATTATCTATAATTAAAAATAATATGGACGTAGACGTAAAAGAAATAGAACAATTTAAGGATGATATTAAAAATGTAATAGACAATATAAATAATAGTGATAATCTCATTAAATTAAAGTATTGTTATTCTACTGATTTAGTTATAGCTATAATGATGATAGAGGTAGACTGTAATATACATGTAATAATTCCAACAGCAACGCTTGATGAGAGACGGATGCTTTATGTATCAAATACTGCTAAATATCAAGATATATTAAAGCTTTGTGATGCGCTAGATGACCAGTTATTTCTTAAATATAATGATAATTACTTTAATAATTAAGAGCTTATGGATGATTCAGTAATAAGTCAACTTAAAATTTTTAGGAAAGATATAAAAAATCTAAAAGAAGAACCTTATAGATTAGAAAATATTTATTCTGTTGAATTAGCAGAGTTAGTATCTACTCTTTGCAAAGATATGGACGCTATTGTTTGGGTAAAGTCACAGACAAAAAATTACCTTTGTGGATATGCGCATGCATTATTAACTAACGAAGCTTTAACTAAGTTAGAAGAAATTATTGATGATTATCTTTTTTTTGATGTAGATGATAATTATTATATGTAGGTTTAAAATGGAAGAAGACAATATACTAAAAATAATAAACAAATTAAAAAAATTAGAGCGATTTGTAATAGAATATGCCCAAGAAAATAATTATGATAATATTAGTATTGGTATTTTTTCTAGAGAAGAATTTAAAAATTTTATAACTTACATTAGTAAAGTTAACGGGCTAGTAGAAAGCCTTAATAAATATATTGCATGTGACGTATTAGAAGACGGTATGATTAATGTAAGAACTACGTCTATATATGCTATTCTTACTGATAGGTCTAAATATAAAAAGTTAATGACGCAAATAGAGGATAACTATAAAAAGCATTTAGAAAATGATTATTACGCATAGAAAAACAGGAAATCATATGATAATACCAGAAGAATTAAAAAAGAATTTAAATAAAGACTTAGCAGATGCATTAGATGTAATTGCTAATCATAATCTTAATCTTGATAGTAAAGAGGATATAATTGATTTCTGTAAAGCTACTGTAAAGTCCTATAAAGACCAAACAATAATAGAAAAATATTTTGATGAATAATATTTTTAATAGGTATACTATGGATGAGAGTCTTTGTGAAATTATAGAATATATTATTGATGCATCAAGAAAGTTTACTGAAGAAGATTTATCATATTATCCAAAATTTATAGGTGGTACTATTCATTTTAAATCAGTTAGTAGTTATAATACTTTTGTGAATTTTCTTAATAGCTCTGATTATTTAAAAAAAGAATTTAATAAGTATTTTAAAATTATGGCATTTAATAGAAATAATGACTATAAAATATTAATAAATACTATAGAGCATTTTGACAAGTTTAGTGAGTTTTTAAGTTATCTAGAAAAAATAATATTAAGAAACAAAAATGAAAGTTACTTTGAAAATTAGAAATTTAGAAAGTTTTCTAAAATCAATAGCTGCTGCGGAAGATTATTTTAGTAATACTGATGGGACATTTTATAGAATTCCAGAATATTATGATTATAGCTTTGTTAACTTTTTACGGAAGGATTTAGGATTAGCAGAGGGTATAAAAAGTTTAGATACAAATGCGGGCCAAAAGCGTGTTTTTATTATAAAAAGTTATTTAGCATCTATAAAAGATGCAGTAGAGGAAGCTTTATATTCTTATATAAACAATTATTATCTTTAATAGGAGAAATTATGAATCCAGATATTCAAAGAACAACGGGCTATTTAACCACTTTATATGATACTTTTCTTAAAGGGTATGGCCTAGAATTAAATGATACATTTAAGGATACATTTAAGGATATATTTAATAATGACAAGATAGAATTTCCATATTCATTTAATAATAATAATGAGGACCATAATAAAACAGAATATTGTAATGAAGAAACTTATTCAAAAGTTGCTGATATGTATTATGGAAATGTCATTTAGTAACTACCTAAAAAATTATTGTAAATAATATTTTTATTAGTGCTACTATTAATATCAATATGTTCGATAATGAAAATATTATGAGTCTTTCTTTACAAAAAGAAAGCGCAGATTTAGATGTATTAAAAGATTATATAAAACAATACTATAATGTAAATAATATAATAATTCTTAATCCAGTAAATGGCATAAGAAATATTGTTTCAGAAGAGTCTGAACACTTTTCTGGTATCGTAATACAAGAAAATAAAAAATATAAATTTTATACATAATGATGGAAATAGCAAGTTTAGTTGGTAAAATTATACTTTTGGTGCTAGCTTCTATTTGGACAGTTAGCTTAATTATAGTTATAGCAAATGCTATAAGGAGAAAATACCATGAAAGACTTCGTTCTAGATGGAAGAGTAACATTTATTGATAATAATAATGGCTTAAAAGTTTGTGGTGCATCAACAATAAATGATGATGAAATTGGTCCTTCATATAACTCATTTTCTTATTCAGATAATGTTGTTAGTAATAAATTAAACAGCATGTTTGGATCGCCCTATAAAATTGAAATTTCTGGGACTAAAAAAGATGACTTTAATGAGTATATGCTAGTAAAAATTGATGCATTAAATACTGGCGATAATTCTATTGCATATGTATTTAAGGGCACATTTTCAACAAATGTAACTAGTACAGAGAATACTGTTCTTAAGATTATTTTACGACCAGAAAATGACCTTATTAAGTCATTAAAGTATGGAAATAAATATTACTTTAAGCTATCTATTTCAGATAGAGAAGATGCTGACTTTTAATTATAATTAAGTTATTAGGTGGGTATCTAGAATACCCACTTTTTTTATATAAAAAATTACTATTTTTACATATTTATAATATATGGAATATATTGGAATTACAGAAAGAGGAGATGCTGCATTAGATACTAGCTGGATAAATTGGGTTAATAAAGGAAATGCAGCTATTTTAATTACTAAAAATCCTATAAAGCTTAAAAATATATTATTTGAAAATATTCCTATTTTCTGTTATAAAAATATTATTATGCACTGTACAGTTACAGGTATGGGCGGTACATATCTAGAACCTAATGTACCAGCATATAATGATATTAAATCAGATTTAATGAACTTAAAAACAGATTTTGAGCTAAAGGGTTTTTCTTTAGCAAAGTTAGTTTTACGAGTTGATCCAATAATTCCTATTAGTCCAGCATTGGAAGAACAAATAAAAGTAATAAAAGATTTAAGTAATGAAAATTATTTTGATGAAGTAAGAATATCATTTATTGATAATTACTATCATAATAGAGATAGAGTCTCACTTCCATGGGAAAGTTTACATGCGCCTTTAGAAATGAGACAAGCAGCATATGATAAAATTAAGCAGGCCTGTAATCTTCCCTTAAATATTTGTGGTGAGCCGGGTTTTACATGTAATGGCTGTGTAAGTGAGTCAGATATTAATGCATTAGGCAGAAAAATAGAAGACTATAGTTTGATAATGAATGGTCAAAGACAGTTTTGTTCTTGTATCGCTGCAAAAAAAGAACTATTAAATAATAAACATCCTTGCGCTCATAATTGTGCATATTGTTATTGGAAAAGAGACTAATGAAAAACTTATTAAAAATATCAAATTGTAGAAGGCCAACAGTAATTTCTCATATTCAGATTGGTGTTAATCGCTCAATTAGTGATATTGATTTTACTAAGACTGATCTATATTTAGAAAAAATAGATGGATATAAATTTTTTAAGAGAAATACGCTTTCTACTTTTGATTTATTAATTTTATATTGGAATTGGATTAGTTCAGCTATTAAGTCTTCTAAAATTTTAGCATTTCCATATGACTTGAATCTTATTTTATTAGATTTTATTAGTTTAGTGGAAAAGGACAAAAACGCAGCTTCAATAGTAACAAAATTTCTAGCACCAAATTGGAAAACGCAGAATAAAAGTTATTCAGAATTATATACAGTTGCAAATAATATTGCTAAAGAAATTAAAGATAAAGTAAGTAAAGACATAAAGAGTCTTAAGGGATATTCATTATATATTTATGAAGATAGAGTTATAAACCCTACTAAGGAATCATTTTATAGAAAACAAAAAATTTCAAAGTTTATATTTAATCTATTAGCGAATTATATTATATTAAACTCTAAATATAATACTAAAATATGGTCTAAAGGTATTTATAAGGAAAAGGTTAAAGCTATTCTTAAACCTACTGTATCAAGAGACCTTTATAAGTATTGTTATGACTATTTAACATATATTGGCTTAAGAAATTATTTTTTTACAGAAAATTATAATATTAGGAAACATAATATACAAGATATATGGGAAACTAGAAAATATTATAAAAAGTTATTACAGCTTAATAATGAAGATTTTGAAGAAAAAGCTATTGTTAATACTATTAAGCATTGGGCAAAATACAAAAATGACTCTCACTTAAGTTATAATAAAATTACTGATAAATGGGGTAGATGGACCATAGATACATCTGATAATTCTACACCATTATTTGTAGAGCATTATTCTAGTGATGAGTTGAATGAAATTACAACTTTTGTGGCAGAAGAAAAAAATGCTATAGAGATAGAAGCAAATAAAGATAAGAAAATATTGGAAGATATAGTAGATAAGCTATATTCACAATTAGAAATTAATGGGATATTATATGAAGCTTTTTAGAACAATTAAGAATTGGCTCACAATACCATATATAAGAACTTTATTAATTACTCTTGATGATGGAACAGAACTTTATGGTGAAAGACGTGTGCATACAGATTTTCAGGGTAATCATAAAAAAGACTGGTGGGATAATCCTAAGAGACGGGGTGGAAAGTTTGTACGTATTGATGGTATTTGGAATGAATACCCTGATGATACAATGGGCTATATACCATATAGTAGTATAAAAAAGTATTATGTTCTAAAAATAAAAGAAGATTTTGATAAATATAAAGAATATCAGCTTAAATATTTTAGAGAACACCCAGTAGAATTATACTTACCAGAATGCAGAGATGAACTGACTAAAGAGTTTTTAGAATGGCTAAATACTGATAGAGTTCAGCTTATGATTAGAAATTGGGTAAGTGGCTATGGATATTCGGATGCTTATAATTGGGAAAATCCTGACATACTTATTGAGCATATTTATAAAGAGGCAGCAATAAAGTATGGTGGTGAAGAAGTATTAAAGAAAATGCAAAAACCGTCCGACAAAAAGGAATAATTATATGTTGAATGAATTTAATACTAGCTTTGAATACTATAAAGCCTTTTTAGAGAATCATTATTTAGACGAAGACCAATTCATAGATAGCCTTCTTTATGGAGACGGCTTTATAGTAAACTTGGATAGTAGAGAGCTTAATCATTTAAACGATATAAGGAAACATATAGTAGAAGCTATTAAAAAAAGTGGTATAAATGCAGATAATAAATTTCTTGTATCATTTTTATTTTCAGATAAGAATATTATAAAATTCTATTATGAGGGATATCATAATAGTTTAACATATAAGGACTATTTTAAGGTATGAATAAAATAAAAAATATAGTTACTTCATATACAGAAATATTGGATAATATGAAATATCTTCCATATAATAAATTGGAAGATGTAGATGTATTATTTGATAATTGTAAGTCTATATTTTTTGCTATTCGCTGTTCTTTATCTAATAAGTTTGTATTATCAGGCTTTTTAGAAAAAACAAAAGATGACAACTATTCATACTTAAATAATTTACTAGAAAATCTTTATAAAGAATTAGATATTTATCAAACAAATTCATTTTTTATGGTATTTGAAATATCTAAGAATGGTACATATTCAGGTGATAGAACAATAGTAAAAACTATAGATTTGAATAAATCTGAATTAGTTGATGCATTTATAAGTATAGGCACAAAAAACTTACAAAAAGTATATTATTAGAAATGGCAACAAGAAAAAGTTGGAGAGTACCACTAAAATTTTTAGAAGCTTTATTAAACGTATATAGCTGCTTAAATGAAATTGTGGTACTAAAAGAAAAGCAAATTAAGTTCTCAAATATAAAAGGTCTTAAGTCTTTTAATAATAAATTATGGTCCGAGTCTAAAGAACACCAATATACTAAGGAAATAAGCAAGTTAGTTAAGATACTAGATAAAACGTCTCATTTATCAAATTCTAATGTTAAGAAAGCTGGTATGGATGATAGAGCTACTATTATAGCAATGTATACAGAAGAAATTGATAAATTACGAGTAAATATACAAAAAGCAAAAAAGGAAAATTATTTTCCTTGGTCATTCTTAAGATATGAAAATCATGCCGAAATCGGCTATTGGAAATTATGCCAATTAAAATAATATTATTTAAGGAATATTCTATATGGAAATGATAACTACCGTAAAGGATGCTATGAAGGCACTATTAGAAAATAAGCAACTTAAAGGACGACCAAAGCAGAATTCTATTTCTGATACTGCTAAAGAAAATCCATGGCAAGATATTAATCCCTTAAAGCCATATTTAGATGAAAATTGGGAATATATTATTGTTGAGAATATTCAAAGGGAACAGCTTCTTTCAGAATGTGAGGCATTAGGAATATTAAATAGAGATACCTTAGCAACATTAGATACTTCTTTAATTAACGATATTGCAAATGCAATAAAATCCGCTCATATAAAATATGAAAAGTTAGAAAAAGAAATGGAGGATGATCTTAAGTAATGACAGAAAAAGAAAAAAATATAGTAGCTAAAGATTTATATCCATATTATGAAAATATGAGAAATGCGGAAGAGTCTTTAAGGCTAACATATAAAGAGTTTTATAAATATAATAATATTAGAATAATGCTCGAAGGTATAAAAAATAATACAAAAGAGTTTACACAAGTTGAGCATAATGTTACATTAGTTTATACAGGCCGTCTTAAAGAAATTAAAGTAGATGGTAATGTATGTAACTTAAAAGATATATATACTAAAATAGGACAACTTAAAAGAGCTATAAGGTCTTGTGACTCAGTTAGAAATAAAGCTTGTAATGAATATTACGGTAGAGAAGCAATTTATATAAAGTTTTATAATGATTACGATATAAAAACTTATATATCAAATTATGTAAATAGTAGAAATAAATTAGCATCTAAAAAAGCTAAAATTAAAGCATTAGAAGAAGAAGTAGCTCTTCTAAAAAATGAAATTGCTAATTTAGAGGTTTAAAAATGCAAGTAGATAATAAAGAAAAATTTTATAAGGATTATGATGAATATTTCATAAATAATTTTATTGACTTTTGTAAAGATAATAATTTAGAAGATACAAAAGAATCATATGAATTATTTTTAGCAAAAAGCGCTATTTTTCAAACATGCTTTGTAAATGAAATTATTGAGCGTCTATATCCTATATTACTCTATTATGATGACTCTGGCTATCATTTTTTAAAAAGTCAAACAGCAATACCGGGAACATATCATTTCGTAGCACGCTTTCCAAATTTTGACCAAGCAGAGGCATATACATTAAGGAATCCAAAAGAAAATAATAATTCTCTTAAGTTCGCTATTTTAGATGGCCTTACTAAAAATATAAAGCCAGCTATCAGATGGTGGGTATTAAAGGACGCCAAAGCATATGATGGGTCCGAAAATGAAAGAACTGTAAGAAATGGTGGCCTTTATAGAAGCTGGTGCGCAACGTATGAAGATACTCAAGTTGCTTATCATAATGAATATTTCTGTAGAGAAATACAGGCTTGGGAACGTGTAGGTCTTCGGGGATTTACAATAAATGATATACCTAAAGATTTTGAAAGTAGATATAGAGAAGTTAACGCTGATGAATGTAGCTGTGGCTCTGAAGCTTGGTTTATTAAATGGGATGTGAACAAAATAAAAATTGACTCTGACGATAGTTCTAAAAGTGCAGACGCTGAAGATAAAACAACTACGGAAGATAAAATAGCCACTGAAGAAAGTGCTATTTCTACTAAAGAAAAAATACTTAATAAAATTGATCTATTAGTGCAAAATAATTTCTTATCATCAGAGGTGTCAGGTTTATTGAAAGATATTATTAAGTATATAGACGAAAAATAGAAATTATAGCTTTTCTAATTTAATAGTTTTTGTATTTTTGCCTGTTCCTTTAGGATTTACATTAGGTTTTTCTGTATGCATTTCAGAATTAAATTGAATATTATCTTGTTTATTATTGCTATATTTAATACTAAAAGATTTTGTAATACATTTACAAATTACAGTTATAATCTCGTAAAATGCAAAAAGAAACATTAGAGATATAGGCCATTCATTATAGATAAATTGTAGTATTTCCATATAATAATATACTAACAGATTATTTTATACATATTATATAGTATGATTATAAATAATACTTGTATAATTGAGGATGTTCTATTTAAATTACATAGAATTCCTATAGAATTTACACAATTCAATAATTTAGCATATATATTGGATGAGTATCTTAAAATAACACGTAGATTTCCAGAATATTTTAAGATATCTAAAAATAAAAATCCTAAGTGTATAGCACCATGGTATGTAACTGTTTTTGATACAAATCTTAATAATAAAACAGCCAAATCATTTGGTTATACGCCTGCAACTACGTTAACAATAGAAGATGAAATTTGTGATATTGACATAGATGTTGCGAGCGTTTGTCCAGAAACATATTTTTAGAGGGAAAACATGCATATTTTAACACGAAAAAATGTAGAAGACTTATTAAAATTATTATCTAAAAACGTTGGAAAATCTTATGAAGATTTGCAAGATAGTATTGCTGAAGTTCTGCGGCCAAAAGATACTGAAGTAGATAAGTTAGTTAGTCAATATACGGATAAATTTGCAGAAAGAATTCGTTATAATATAAGCACAAATGATATAGATGAATATTTAAGAGAAATACTTACAGCATATTCAAAATTGGTTTATAGTAAAATTTATTATTCTTCATATAATGACCATTGCGATATTTCTGTTTCTCGTATTGAAAATATTTTTGAAGAGGTAGGAATGAAAGATTATGAGTAGTTATATTTATCCAGCTTATCTTTATAAAGATAATGCTACATTTGAAGATGTAGAAAAACTTATTAAAGAATTAAGACAAATTCGCGAACAATTTGTTGACTATGTTGTTAAAGAAATGTTAAATACATCTTATATTAGGTCTTTACTTACTTCTGAGTATCTTACTAGTCCTAAGGATTATCATGATAATCAAAAAGTTTTTGAATTAAGAGACCAAATAAAAAAAGATACGTCATCATATGAAAGAGGCATGATATTAGACTGCTCATGTAATGTTACAATTTATTTTCATAATAATAAAATTGTTGTACATGAATTTTCTAGTTCTTTAACAAAAAACTTTTTAAAAGAAAACTTTAAGTACCCAGATTATTCCTTATGGGATATTTATGCGGGCGATGATGAAATAACAGAAGAAATGGAAAAAGAATATTCTGAAAAACAAGATTTTTATGATTCTTTATTTTCAGATACTGGAATACCGTCAAATGTAGGCTTAGTTTTTGAATTCTATAGAGATGATTGTGTTTATGATATTGAAGATAAACTAGCAGATGAAATTTTCGGAAAAGATTGGTATTCTAAATTAAGAAAATCCAGGGTTGAGAATAACTAATGGAAAATGATGATTTCTTAAATTTGCCAAACTTAAGCAGCTCTGATAAGATAGTTACTGCAAAAGAGTTTCATGAACATGTAAAAGCAGCGTTATTCCGTTTTATTAGCCTCAACTTTAAGGTACTGACTTTTGAAAAGTCGTATGAAAATATTTTTATAGACTTATCATTTAATCCATTAAATATTATGGGTATTACGGGCGTATTTGAAATGATTAAGTCTCTTGACCCATTTAAGTATCGCTATGGATTATCATATTATCCAGACTCAGATAGCATTATATTACATAGAGTAATTATTTCAACAACAGAAGAATTTAATAGTGAAATTGCTTCAAAATATTTTGATGTTGATGAAATATGGCGTGATGAATTAAGAGATATTAAAAAATGAATATTGAAGAACTAACACCAGAGATTATAGAGCATATTTTATATGATATGATTTCTAAAAACCAAGTAAGTACGCTATTTAATATAATTTATAATGAAAACAAGATAAATATAAAATATAAATTATATGATGGTGATAGAATATCTAGCTTAGACGAAGTTAGTAAAGATATTTATAGAATGTACGTTCTTAAAGATGAAGCGGATATTTGTATAATAAATATATTTTGTACTTATATACAAAATGAAGAACAAAATTATTTAAATATATTAAAAAATCTTTGGCAAATGGTATTATCACATATCGAAGCTGAGTTATATTTCATATAGTCATTTGTATAAATTACATATTATAATATAAGGAGCAAATATGTTTATTAAGAAAACATCTACTATAGACTCATCTAGAAAAAAGATACAGGACCTTTTAGAAACGTATAATTATGAAATTCTAAATGGGCGTCAACCAAAAACTGTGACATCAGATAAAAAATCGTATAAATATACTTCAGAAAAGAGTAATAATTGTTTTATAAAAGATACGTATATTATTAAAGCACAAAAAGAGCCAGACTCTAATAAGGATTTTTATAATATAAAAGTAGAAGTGACTTATGACACCTCTCCCGGTATGAATGTTTGGGGAGTTTCTAAATTTAAGATTACTCGCGAGCAATTCTTTGGTAATGATGATACATCATATTTTAGCGATGTACTAGATGATAAAGAGTCAGACCTTATGAATGATCTAGAGTCTGCTTTAAAAATGTATTACAAAGATTGGGAAAGACAAAAAGTATTATAAGTGCTGGGAAAGACAAAATGAATAGCTTATCTGGAATAATAGAAGACTTAAATAAATCTGATTTAATAACTGACAAAGTTATTAAAGAAGTTATAAATATTATTGGTCAAGATAAATGGAATGAGCTACATGATAATGATGACTCTCATACATGTACAACTATGGGCGAAGTTATTATTACTCTACGCGAATTACAGTATATAGAAAATAATGCCAAAGAAGGCTGGTATATTGCTTATGATGATGATAGTGATAAAAGATACTATTACAGCGGCTGTAAGATGGGTAGTGGATTTGTAAATAGCATTTATTCTGCTAAAATCTATAAAAGTAAAGATAACGCCCTTAAAACAATTTCGGAAAAAATTAGAATGAAAAATACTTTAGAGTGGAAAAAAGCATTTTTAGTGCACGCTCGGGTAATGTTTGATTAGGAGAAAAAAGATGTCAGTTAAAATTGAAGATGTAAAGAAATTGAGAACTTTTACAGGTGCTGGTCTTGCTGCATGTAAAGGAGCCTTAGAAAAAGCAAATGGTGATATTGCTGAAGCAGAAAAAATTCTTCAAAAAGAGGGCTTAGCTGCGTCCGATGCTAGAAGTGGACGGCCTACTTCTGAAGGTAGAGTTTTTGTTAAGGAAGACGCTTCACATAATAAAATTCAAATGTTCTCAGTAAAATGCGAAACTGATTTTGTAGCGAACAGTGAAGACTTTAAGAATATAGTAAATGAAATTAAAGATGTAGAAGGCTTATCATCTGCTATTGATAAGTTAAAGATTTCTATGAGAGAAAATATTCAAATAGGTAATTTCATTTCTGTAAATTATAAAGAGTCAGATATTTGTCGCTACTATATTCATTCAAATAATAAAATTGGCTCAATTGTAGTAATTACTGATTATGACGAAGATAAGGTAGAAAAAGTAAAGTCTTTTGCATATGATTGCTGCTTACATGCTGTTGCTTTTACACCGGAATACTTAGATAAATGCTTTGTGCCATCTGATTTTATTGATGAGAAAAAAGAAATTTTTAGCGCACAAATGGACGCAGATCCTAAAATGGCTTCAAAACCTGATAAAGTTAAAGAAGGCATCCTTAATGGTAAAATTAATAAAGCACTATCAGAAATCTGCTTCTTGTCTCAAGCGTTTGTAAAAGATGATAAATATACTGTTGCTGAAGTTCTTAAGAGAGAATGTGGACCAAATGCAAAGATTTTTACTTATAAAATAGTAAGTCTTTAATACTAAAGGATATCGTCTATGTTAAAACTTGGATATTATAATGATATTACAAAATATCTTAAAACTATTGTAAAATCTCCTTTTGACAGAACTAAAGGAGACTTTGAGCCTTATTTTCAAAAGCCATGTGAAGTACATGATGAAGAAAAAGAAAAATATGGAGAAGATGTAAAAGTCGTTTGTTTCAGGTCATTAGGATATACAATGGGTCACGTTTATACGGATGGTAATTTTAAGATATTAAAGTTTAATGTATATGATAGGCCTGTTAAAGATTATAGTATGAGCGCGTCTAGTTTAGAAAAAATGCTAGACAAGATGTTTATTGGAACTACGCTAGTTCTTGAGGGAGACCCAATTATATGAAAAAACTTATAAGTTGTCTATTCTGTACTTTTCTATTATCCTTAAATATTTTTGCTACAATAACAAAGAATGATTTATTAAAGTTTCTATCTAAGTCTGAAGGTGGAATTATAATAGAAAATGATTATAATATCTTTCAGGGATGTACATTTTATACAAAAGAGAGTGGGCCAAGAATATTTATAGCTGATGATAATTCTTATGGTTATCTTTATGTACATGATGTTAAATATAGAATTTCTGTTTCTGAATCTTATTATGATGAATCGTTAAATATTTTACATATTTATAGACTGATTTAATTAGATATGGTATGTGATACGAAAACTGTTATTAGTAATGGTCTCAGCTTATTTAAAGGCTTATCCATATATAATAATGAATTAAGTCTCTGTAATGATATTAGAATAACTATAAAAATATATCAACAAGATGAAGACCGGAACTCTAGAGTTTATCCGTATTATATATCTAATGATATTTATATAACTGAGGATGAAAAATACTGTTTTGGACCTTTACAGATTGAATCATTATTATTAAGTCTTAAGGAATACTTAAAGTCAAGTAAGTATAAACATTCTTATATATTAGATTTTCGTTTTTTTATAAAGGCAAATAAAAAAGTTGAAAGTCCTATATTATATTCATCTCCTACTATTCAAGAAAGTGATATTTATGAAATAATTTCAAGTCTATTTCATAATAGTTATGTAGTTGAGAATAATGTTGTATCAAATTACTATGATTAAAGGTAGATGTAGATATGGTTGATTGGAATAATATAAAAGGGTCTACTATTGCAACATTACGTTGTATGGGCCTCAATGATAATATGATAAATTCATTATTAGAGGGCGAGATAAAAAATATTATATGTAATAATAGATATTTGGAATATGTAATAGGAGCTCTTAATGATGAAAATATTAGCTGCAATGTTGAGATAAAAAATTCAGATATGAGTTATATTTATATTACTGAGAACAAACTAATACAGGAATATTTCTAATATGAAAAATTGTATAGACTTTACTTTATTTTATAATAATTTATATAAAAAATTTAAGATAAAAGAAATTTTTAATCATTATGATAATCAGTATAATCCAACGTCAGAATTATTTAAGCTAAGTAATGCACTAACAATTACTTTTACTGCAGATAATTCTATTACAACTATACATGATTTACAAGATAATGAAATTCTTTTAAGCCTTTATAAAGATAAGCCAAATAATATAAATATTGATAAATTTATTCATGACTTATCACTTACTTGCTTTTATAAGCATTATCAGAGTATAAAAATAAATTTAACTTTTAGTCAGCAACAGAATAACCTGGTAGCAATTTGTTTATCTGAATTTGAGTCTTTTTTTAGTTTTAAGAAAAAATTAAAAGATGTCTTAAATAATAGCATAGCTTATAATAGCGAAGCGACTGAAAATGAATATTTTGAATAGAGATATTATGAATTCCCTTATAAAGTATTATCCTATTGATAATCAGAAAAATTATATTATTACGAGTACATCTTGGGATGATTATACTAATCAAATTAAAGTGTCATCACCAGAAGAAATTGCGCTTAAAGAAAAAATATTAAAAAAAATTAAAGATTATGTTTCAAATAATTTTAAACATAAATCTAATGATATAGTATATTATAGTACTACAGGATACATTATTGAAAATAGTAAAACTACTGAGCAGTTAGAAGATATATATAAATCTATTAAAGGACTTAGTAAGAACATAAATCATTATGATATATTTATTATGAACGATAGTCTAAGCGATAGCTTATGCGATACTGCAGTTATATTTTATTGTACAGAGCCGAATGATGAAGAATATAATTCAAAGTTTGCTTCAAATTACTTTGATGTTGATGATGTCTGGCTTAATGAAATAAGATTTTTAAAATGAAAGTAAATAGCGAAATAAAAAGTAAGATATTAAGTATATGTCCAATAGATACTATAGCTGACGCGATATTAGAGCATAAAAGCTTAGATATAAAAACAAATATACCTATTGAAGAACTTAATAATTGGAAAGCTGAATTAGAAAATTTGGACTTATGCCAAGTTAGTATAGTTGAGATACCTAGTAATAAAAAATATAAATATCTTGTTACATTTAGTGATAATAAAGACTATTGGGGTTAAATATGTTATATGATTTAGAATATGCAGAAAAAGTATTAGAAAAACATGGAGACTTTTACGAAGATGAGGTAAAAGTAATTAAACCAACAATAAAAGACAGCGACTTATTAGAAGAATTTGGCGATAATATTGACGAAGCATTAAAAAAGTTTGCAGCTTTATATAATGGTCGATATTGTCATGGATTTGATAAAGAAATGGATTATAAATCTTCTGCTTTAGCATTATTTTTCTTGTATGGCGTTTTAGTGGGTAAACAAAATGAAAATAAAATTTAGAAATTTTTGGTTATGGTTTAGTGATCAAGTGTTACGTAAAAGATTTTTCTATAATTTTTTTATAAGTAGAAATGCTTGGGGTGCATTTAGTATTAATTCACATATCAGAGGTGATAATCAGCAGCCTAAAGTTACTTATAATACAAAAGAGTCTGCTCTTAAAGCTGCAGAAAATATGAGTAAAAAATATAATAAGCATTTTTCTACATATAAATGTCTTTTTTGTGATGGATACCATATTGGTAAAAATATGAATAATAAATAGAGGCTAAATATGACAGCATTATATACAATTATTGTAATAGTATCAGAAATAATTATATGTCTTTTTACTAATGCACTTGTAAATAAGTATTTAGGTAATAATAATTTTAGTTTAAGTGATGATGCCCTAATTGTTTTACTTTCTGCTTTGCTTTGGCCAATACTAATTCCTACTTGTATTTTGGTAATTATAACAAAAGGCGCTATTAAACTTTTTGATAAAATTTCTGATAAACTATTGTATATGAAGTTAGACAGGTTAGATAAGTTACGAAAGCAAGGGAAAATAAGTGGATGAAATTAAGAAACGATCTAAATGATTTATCTGATAAGTCTAGAGACGTTTATAAATATATTGAAATGCTAGTTGATTCTGATGATGGCGTTTTTATAGATAGGACTAACACATGTAGTTTCATACTAACTCGGGCTAATAGAGATATTACAATAACAGTTGATGATATTACTCTCACTTCTTCATATAAATATAGTATCTATGAAATGCTATTAGACGACTGGCCTCTAGAGTCAGCTAATCGTGAACTACTTTCTGCGCCTTATCTAATATGTATGGAAGAAGTCCAAAAGTTGTATGACCTATCTGTATCAAGATATATTAGTAATTATTTCGCTTAAAAATATATTTTTACATATTTAAATTGTATGAATAGATTTATTGAAATTAGAAATATAATGAAACATCGTAGGGAAGTTCAAAGAATAGCTAAAGAGCATGGATGTTCGTTCCCATTTCATGATTTCATAAAAATGATAAATGTTGCAATTTTTGGTGATAAGATTGCAACAAAAATTCATAGAAAATTTTCTAATCATCATGCTCATATGAGATATATAAGAATTACATATGATGAGGGTCTAAGAGTTTATACTAAAAAACAGCCTTATGGAAGATTTATTAAAAATAAACTTGAGGCAGCAATTGACTGGGAAAGCGCAAGATTTACAAAGCCAGATAAGCCATTAAATGCTTATGAAACTTGGAAAAAATATTATTCTGATATAGACATGTCAGACGCTTTAAAAGATTTAGGATTTTGGCCGGGAATAGAAGATGTACACAAATGAAATTTTAGATAGCTATTATATGGATGGAAAAGTATCGCCAACTAAGGTTGCTATAAATAAATGCTATGGTGGCTTTGGCGTTTCTAAAAAAGCAGCTGTAAAAATTATGGATAAAGTTATAAAACGTATGGGCTATAATCCTTTATCCCAACTTAAAGAGTTCGAAGATGATATAAACTCAGAAGATAATAAAGTATATTTTATAGATTGTTATCTTCAAAGACATGACCCTGCTTTAATAGAAGTTATTGAAGAAATGGGCGAAGCAGCAAATGGCTCTTGCGCTAAATTAGAAATAGAAGAAATAAATTCTAAGTGTTATAAAATTGAAGAATATGACGGCTATGAAAGTATAAAATTGCCTATGGATGATGAATGGAATTTTGTAAATGACTTAAGTATTAAAAAGTAAACTAATCCCAGCTAAATAAAGAAAAGAGGCTTTTTAGGCCTCTTTTTTATATATAATAATGATAATTTAACATATTATATATATGAAGCAGTCCAAAGTGAAAGTTGGTGATAAAATAGTTATTCTTCATAAAGGTATCGATGTTGACGGAAAATGGAGACGTGAGGGTATCGTTAAAAGAATAAATAAAAATCTTCATATACTTTGGGGTACTTGGGGTACAGCAATTGTTAGCTGGGAATATGACATTTTTATAATTAAATAGGAGGTTGTTTAATGTATTTAGAAAATAAAGTTCGAGAAAGAATATCTGAAGAAGAATTGAAAGAAGTTAATGAGTTCATTGGGGTTGCAATTAAACTTAGAGATAGTCAGAATAGCTTAAGAAAAGAATTTAAAAAATCAAAAGATATTATGTCCTATTGGTATAACCAGCAGAAAGCATCTAATGCTGGATGTAAAGGATCATCTGCTATTTCTATTAAGGCTCTTTATAATAAAAATGAGGTATATAGTCCTGCTATGGATCAATGGGATACTGATATATACCCTTCTAGAGCTGTATTAAGCTATGCTATGTGTCTTTATTATAAGGAACTTATTAAATTTGGCGAAAAGGTCCATACAGAATTAAAAAAGAAGTTTAAGGAAGCATGTAAAAATTATGGTAAAGCTACTAAAGCTAGGGATGAAATTATCAGTAAATATAATGATAAATACAGACCGATGTGGCTACCATGTAGAGTTGTACCAAAGGAAGAAACAAAAGATAAACATTTTGATTTATATATAAATTATGATAAGGACTATAAGAAAATACTACCCCAATTTGCTTGGGTAGATGTAAATCCCAATAATATAAAGGAAGGTAAGCCTTATTATTTTAGACTTGATAGTAGATTTGATAATTTCTTATATCTTACAAAAGACGATTTAGCTGAAGTTATTTATTATTCTGATGAAGAACTTAAAAATATTAAAGCTGGAAGTCCGAATTATTTCAAAATAATTCAGAAGTATAATGAGATATTAAAAAAGAATGGAGCGGAATAATGGATAAGAAATCTGTACTTGAAAAACTTTTAGCTCTAGCTAATGATAATTGTAATAAGTTTGAAAGTGAAAGAGCTTATCAAAAGTATCTTGAATTAAGGTCTCAATATGGCGATTCTATTACTGTAGAAAAAGCAAATGAAGAAATAGAAAAAGAATGGAATGCTTATGATACTTCTACATGGTCAAAAGAAGAACAAGAAGAATATGATTATTGGCATGGTGGAAAGTTTTCTTTTGAAAGAACAGAAGAATTTCTTCATGAAATTTTTAAGGTTGATGGTGGCTATCTTATAAGACGTTGGAATTATCTTAATGCAATGTCATACCATTTCAAAACACAGCTAGAAGCTTTTGGCGAAGAATATGAAGGTGTAAGGAAAAATTGTCTTAAACAAATAAGCTTCTTTGAGCATATTAAAGAAGCTGAATTCGGTCAAGATGAATATGATGAACATTCACAGCCATGGTATACAGATAATTGGGGTAAATTTTCTATAAGAAGATTTCAAGGAAGTGATACCTTAAAAATGGGAAATCCAAAGATAAATTATTTAATGTTTATTGAGGATGATATGGCTCAAATTCTTGAGCCCTATTGTGGAGACGGCGCTTTTAAGAATGCAAAAAATTATAGTACTATATCAGCGAGAATAGAAAGTAGATAAAATGGAAATTATAAGAATACCTGTGGCACAATTTAAGAGACTCTTCAATAAAGCATATCCTCTATTAAAATATAGAGAGTTTGTAGGCTATAAAAATAATTTTGAAGACTCTACCATTTGCTATAGAATTAAAAATAAGCTAGCCGGTTTTGCTATAACTGATGAAAGGGAATTAGTAAATATATTTAATGCAGAAAAAAATTATAAATTATTAGATGATCCTGACGTTGTGGATTTTATTAAGAAAAATGTTGACTGGCTATGTTGTTTAGATACAAAAATCTATAACGATAAATATATCGGGGATTATAAACATTGCCAAACTGGCTGTAGCATATCTGCATATTATTCAAATAAGTTAAATTTCAAATATATTGGAATGACTTATCAAGATGTTGGGGATATGATAGATACTAAAGGATTTAAGTTTTCTATGAATTTCATAAAAAAATATGGAATACCACATCATGTTTTTTTAGTAAATGATAAATATAACTCTAATAATATTGCTGATTATGACCAAAATTTTGGAAGTGACGGATATTATATAGGGAAAAATTATATATTAAATTTTATTTCTAAAAATTCTTAAAGGAGTGTTTTATGGCTAATAACAAATTATCTAAAGAAGACTATAGCAAGATTATTAAAATATTAGGAGCTGCAAATAGAGGAAAGCAGATTTATCAACGCTATAAGGGCGATAGAAAATTCTTTAAAAGAAAAGCATCACATATGACATTTGATAGCTTTTATAGAGATATTTATAAAATTACCGAATTTAAGGAAAAAGTACCTAAACTTACTGAGGATGAATACTTCTTTTTACTTGATGTATTAAGATGGATTAAGAAACATAATTTTGTAATGGACATTAGAGATAGCAATGTAGATATAGATGACCTTATAAAAAAATTAGGAAATAGAAACATCAGCGAAGAAACAGGAAAATATACTGAATTACTTAAGGTTATTCGCAACATGCGAGACGGTAAGAAGTATGAATATGAAGATTATAGTAGCTGGCATGAAGTTACATTAGATATGAATATTGATCCATTAAATGATATTATTAAAGAAGGTAAAATAAGAGAAATTAAATGAAAAGATATATAGCTGATTTGCATTTTTCTGGCGAAGAATGTATTACAAACTTTGATAAAAGACCATTTATAAATGCTAAAGAGATGGATAAGTATATTATTAGCCAGTGGAATAGTACTATCCAGAGTGGAGATTTAGTAATTATTTTAGGTGATATGTTCTCTACAAAAGATGTTAAAGTAATAAATGGTATTCTTAATCGGCTAAATGGCAAATTTGCATTAGTCGAGGGTAATCATGACTGTGAGTGGCTTAAATTAGAAGGCGTAAACTTAAGTAGATTTGAATGGATTAAGTCTTATGCTGAGTTAAAAGATGGTAAAAAAACGGTTATTGCAAGTCACTATCCAATATTCTGTTATAATCATCAGCATCAAAAAGACTCTGAAGGATTACCAAGGTCCTATATGCTATATGGTCATGTTCATAATAGTGAAGAGGCCATTTTAATAGAAAAGTTACAGAATATAGTAAGAGAAACTATTACTACAAATAAATCTGGAATATCTGCTAAAATACCAAGTCAAATGATTAACTGCTTCTGTATGCGTAGTGACTACAAGCCGCTTACGCTTAATGAGTGGGTTGAGTTAGAAAAGCAAAATAATAATTGGTATTAGCTAGCAAAAAGGAAATATAATGATTAAATTTATAAATTTAACAGATGAATATACTTTTAAGTGGGAACTTCAACAAGAACATGATTGCACACGATATGGTTATAGTGGAATGGAGCATACAACAAATAAAAGAATTCATTATATTGAAACAAAACTTAAAGGTACCGAATTTATAGAATGGCTTCAAATATATGGATTAACGCCAAATGAAATGTTTAATGGAACAAACCCATTTTCTAAAGTCTATTTTGGTGAATATGACGAATTAAAAACTGTTGATACTTATGAGCTATATAAGGCTGCAGATGAATGGAAAGAGAAGAATAAAAAAGTTATAGAAAATAATCCCTGGACAGTTGTTGCGATGAATGGCGGATTTGCTTTACTTTCAAATGGTTCAAAAGATAATACAGTTGAGTTAGGAAGCGCGTCTATAACAAACTTAGAAATGAATAATAGCAACAATACTACTGTTAGAAATAATCCAAATATTAGTGTTAAAGCTCAAGCAAGTTTATTTTAAAATTATATTAAAATGTGCACTTTGGCAAAAGACTATACATATTATAAAATATGTATTATTTAATATAGGAAGCACATATGAAAGTATTGTTAACACATGTTGAAGATGACTGGACAGAATTTCCTAATGATGAAACAAGAGTTTTTGCGGATACTGAAAAAGGATTTTCGGCAGCAATGGATTTTGTACAAGCTTCCATTCCATGGGAAGAAAAACACATGAAAATGTATTATAAAGATTGTACAAATAAAATCTCACTGGAAACTAGAGCTTTATTAAAGCATACTCTAAATGAAGATGACTCTATATCTAGCTTTGATTGTGAGGAACGATTTCCTGCTAAATTTTATTTTTGTATTCGCCGCACAGATGTAGAAGAGGGATAAGAGATGATATTTACATTCAAATATGATGGAACAGAAGACCAGCATTCAGAGCTTAGTAATATTATTATTTCCGAATTATCTCTTCATTTTAGTAAAGATGAACATTTTACTAAAAAGGAATTTTTAAAACTTAAAAATGGCTTTTTTGAAACGCAAAATATAAAGTATTGGTCTCATTTTGGACCAGACAAATTAAGAGTAGCTATATCTAATTCTCTATTTTTTAAGGATTTAGAAGATGCGAAATTAAAATTATATGATAATATTCATGATGGATCAGACTATATTGATATTCATGACTGGATATCTGATGTTAAAGAAAATTTATCATTTGTTCCCAATATTGATGTAGAATAGGAGATATAATGAAAATTAAAGTTGTAAAGTATAATAATCATTTTTATAACAAGGAAGGCGTTATTTATAAAGATTATGAAAGCTTCATTAAAGACTATATTGAAATAGCCAAAATAAATGGTATTGGAGATATTTTTAGAGATTTAGACCAGTACAGCGCAGCGAAAATAAAAACAAATTTATTTAAAAAAGTAACTTCTTATAATATTATCAATATAGGATCAGATACTTTCTATAAAAGGTCGGAAATTGAGAAAATAGCAAAAAATTGGAAAAAGGTTGACTCTGATGATATTATAAAGGTAATTCTTGCATTAAGATGTGCTTTTAAAAAATGGTATTGTATACCAACTAATTATGGTTTTAATATGTTTGCTGATCCTGAAGATATTAAGTTAGCCTCAGAGTTATTAAAAGTGCCACTTAAGGCATATGTAGTTAAAGGCACAGATTATCCATATTGGTTTAAGCTTAGAGATACTATTATACGTTCTAAAACATCATCATGGTTTAATTTCTTATATGAAGAGCATCATATTTTAGCGCCTATATGGTTAGAAGAATATAATGGTGAAGATAAATATTTAGAACATAAAAAGGTGTAAAATATGAGTTTAGAAGATTTTAATATAAATGATGTGCCATATAATTTAGGAAGTATGTCATGGCCAGAAAATAGAATGGCTTTGAAAGGTTGGTTAACTGATGAATTAAAACGTTTAGTTTCAACTTTGCGTAATTCTGCTTATGATGCTAATGCATATGATGAATTCATGAGTAGAGTCTCTAGTGAAATATATGAACAATTAGAGCCATCTATTTTAGATATAAATTAGGAGAAAATAAATGACTGACATTTTAGGATATATTATTGGTGCCGTACTAGCATGTATAATTTGTGTTACTCTACATTTAGTAGATAAGCATGTGTGGTCTAAAAAGAAAAAAGCTGAAAGTACCAACAGCGATAGTAATGATAAGAAAAATAATGAATATTTTTTAGAGTGCCTCGCAGACCCATGGATATTTATGCCTATCCATGATTTTATAGAAAATGTTTCTAGTGGCGGATTTATAGATTATGATGGTTTTGGGTATGGTGTTCTTATAAATAAAGAAACATTAAAATTATCTGAGACAAAAGAAACGCTTAATCTAAAAGATTTCTATTTCCCAAAAAAGTCAAGTGTAGACTTAGATTGGGCTGATAAAGTAAAAGAAGTAATAAAAAAATATAGTGATGATAAATATCAGTTAATTGCTATTGAGTGGTTTAATAAATAGGAGAGATAAATGCCAACAGGATATACATATCTTATTGAAAATGGCGAAGCTAAAACGCCAAAGGACTTTCTAAAAGTATGCTTAAGAAACTTTGGAGTCATGATAGACTATAGAGACGAAAAGCTTTCTATTGAATTGCCAGAGTCTTTACCCGAAGACCACTATGCTGAAAATAAGCTAACTGAATTAAAAAAAGAATTAGATGACCTTTCAAGTAAAGATGATAGTTATTGGAATGAAAAAAGGAAAAACTATTTAGTAAAGTTGCAACAGAATATCAAGTCAGCTGATACTGAATATAAAAATTTATTAGGTAAATATACAAAGTTTAAAGAAGCAATTGAAAATTGGCAATGTGACTCAAAATATGAAAATATAAAAAATTTTGCATTAGACCAAATAAAAATATCTTGGCCAGAAGAGTCTACTTTTTCTAAAAAGGCATATGAAGAATTTAATGCTATGTCTGTATTAGAATTTAAGCAATTTAGCATTGCACAAATCAAAAAAGATATAGATTATTATACTGAACGTTTTGAAGATGAGCAAAAAAGAAATAAAGAACGAGCAGAATTTTTTGAGGGATTTAAGAAAGACTTAGAAAAAATAGTATGAGTAATATTATTAAAGAACATTATGAAAAATATGATGAACTCTATGAAAAGCTAGAAGTATCCCCTTATAATGCTGCATATAATTATTATTCGTCAGGATGGACGGATGGTATTAGGGTATTTGAATCTAAAATAGTAAATTTAATTAAACAACACAATATTAATTGTGATATTTCTGATATATTAGCTAAAGCGCTAAAAGAGTCGTTATGAGTTGTGAAAGAACAAAAATATTAAAGAAAGAACTAAAAAAATTAGGATTAACAAAATATGAAGTTTTCATGATAATAAATCATACGTCTAATAATATAACGTTTGATAATGAGGCCCAAGTAATTAATAATTTTAATAAAATTAGACATCTTCTTATACAAAATAATATTTGTGAACCTATATTAAATACTAAATTTAACTTTCCACAAATGGATTTAGACTATAGTTTTTCTAAAACAGAAAATGATATAAAGAAATATTATGATTAATTGGCGCTACGCAAGCCATAGTAATATCTCTTCTTACTGTACATTAATTAATATAACTTCATTTCCAAAAAATTCACATTTATGTTAAAAATTGGACTTGCAGAAAAGATTATTTTAGAGCCTCTATCATGGTTTACTACATCAAATAATTTATATAATATAATTTTAAAACAGCCTGATCTATCTTATAATGAAGATAGACCCGCAACTATAATAAGGCATTTAGCTAGAAATGATGAAGTTTTATTAAACTCACTTAAAGAATATAAGGATGATTATAGATATATAGTTTATATGAGTTCATTTAAAGGCTGTATTTTTACAAAAGATATTGAAGGCTATATAAGTGAAAAATTAATAGAAAATTATTATGAATAATAATAAAATAGAAACGCTATTAGAAAAACAAGATTTTATTGAGGCCACTGAATTATATTATTGGGTAGACACTAAGATTTTATATAGTACGCTAGAATATTTTAAGCATCCAACAAAGAAGTTTATTAAGGTTGACTCTTATAGAGCATTTATAGAAACATTTAATAGGGAATTTTTAATGAAGTCTTTAAAAAAATATAAGGATATCTATAGATATATTTGCATAAAAAAGAATGGTTGGACTCTTTGTTTTGTAAATAGTATAAATAATATATCTAATGATTATATTGAAACCTATTATGGTATCTATTAAAAATTATGGTAGAAGATTTAACATTTAAAAGTGTAGATGATACTTATATAACTGTACAGGTTAATACTGAAAGTACTTGTAGTAGAATTATTATAGAGCCAAGGGATTTAGGTGCAATAATTCTTAGAAAATTAGGACATGAGACGCTTTCATATGAGGAAGAACAAATTATTAAGATATTAGAGCGTTTTTATTCTGACTCTGACCTACATGACTTAGTTTTTTATAAATTACAAGAACTTCAGCCAAATAAAATAAAGCCATGCTATGATAGGTGCCATATAGGCGTAAATGGGCGAGTTACCATTCATACAATAGGAAAACATAATTTTAATATAGAATTGTCAGAAGAAGATATTGAAAATTATTGGGACTAATATGGATACATTTGATTTAATATATGGTAATATAGTAGAGCTTTTACTTAAAATATCAGAAAATAGCCTTTATAAAAAGTATAATGAAGAGCTTATAGTACCTACCGTAGATGACTTTATAGAAGATTTAAAACGTTTTAATAAATTACATCTTATGATATCATGCTTTAATAAATTTGGAACGCTTAAAGAGCGTAGCTGTGTTACTTTGGATAGTCGTAACGAGAATATATCATTAGAGGAAGTTAAAGGACTACTTAAAGTACCTTTTAATATTAATAATAACTATTATTTTAGACTTTATACATATTGGGCATCATATGACTCAGAAAAGTATCCTATTAGAGATATAAATATTCAAATACCTACACAAGAATTTTTTAATTTTAAAGAAGCACTATTACAAGATAAAGTAGATATAGAGTCAAGCTACTTTAGTAGCTAAACTTTGCTTAAAACTATTATAAGTATAATAAGGAAATATCTAAATGAATCTATATAATTCTATTAAAACTAGCTTATTAAAGATAGTTAAAGATGCTCAATTACAAAAATATTTTTCTACTTTAGACTCTGCTAAAATTAGCTTACTTCCGACAGACCCCAAAAATGATTATATTGGTATTAATTTTAAGTCTGATATAATTACATTTTATACAATTAATGGCGAAATACCACTTTATGGTGGAAAGGTATTATCTTCAACTAAGGAAGACCCTAATAATATAGATAAAATTATAGATATAACAAATAAAGAGTCATTTAAGTCAACTGATAAAATTACTATAACATTCTTTTCCGCAGATAAAGTTACAAGCGTATTAGAAACCTATGATATTTCTAAAGAAAACTTTATAAAAATATGGAATATTATTTTTGAAGATTTATTTATAAATTATAGGGCAGACCTGTACTATCAATAATTATAATAAGTCATTTAATATATCATAAGAACGTTTATTAAAGAATTCTTTAACAAATGTGCGATATTCATATCTAACATCAAAACTATAAGTTAAGTTAGCAAGTTTTCCTTCAACTAGCTCTGGAAATAGCGCTTGAGTATCTAATCTTTCCCATTCTATTTTCCAGTCATATGAAAACTTATCTTTAGGATCATGGTCACATAGTCTAACTCTAGCTTTATTATTTATAATAATCTCTTTATAGTCATATATTATAGTGACGTCTTTATAAAGATTAGGGTTTTCTATAGAGTAATTATATAATTTACCAATTAACTCTTCATGTACATTCTGCGCTTCATCTAAATTACCAATATTTACATTATCTTGTGGTATAAGAGATTTAGCTATATAAGAACTATTGGAATTTTCCATAGTAATAGTTTTTACGTATAAATGTTTAAAAAATTGTTTTAGTTTCATATTATTAATATTATCAAATTTATGTGAAACCTTAATTATATACATATTATATAATAATGACAGATATAGAAAATCTTGAAGATTTTATAATAGAACATAAGAAAACAGATATTGAGCAACTTTTAGAAAATTTCGAGTATGACCTTTTATCATTAGACGAAGAAACTACGCCAGTATTAGATAGTTTTTATAATTTTACAACAAAAAATTATAGGCTATTTGATTATTGTTTTGCTAGACAGTTAAATTATTATGAAGTAGTAAAAGGTTTTCAACGTGATTATCCTGCTGTTTTTAATAAATGGTTTATTTATGACGTATCAACGCATCATTATAACTTAAATCCTAAGGATATACATGGTAATAAAATCAGTGGTGAAAAAATATTATTATCTATACTAGATAGCTGTTTTTATTCATCAGACCAGCTGGTAAATACATATTTCGAGATAGCTTATGGTAACAAAAGAAATATTTTTTAAAAATTTACTTCTACGACTAACATATAACTTTATACCTTTTGCTGAAAATATAAAAGAGTACAAAGAGGTAATAGAAGAATATGAACATGCTATATGTCCCAAGATATCTTGTTTTTCAATTACGCTAAACCATCCTCACGAAGTTTTTAATCTTATGAACTCATTTAGAGAAAAGGAAAAAGTGTTATATGAACATGTAGACAATATTAAAGACTGGCTAGCTAATGGCCCTATAATCAGCAATCCTACACTTACTAAATCTGAATATTATGTAAATATATATTTTAATGCCGACCCCACTAATGCTAATATTGATCTTTATACTCTACCAATTAAAACGCCTATAATAATAAAGCTTTTAAGAAATGCTTTTTTTGATGATAATGAAATGCTATTAAAAGATAATCAAGTATTAAATTATTGGGGTTAGCATATGACAAAATTAGATTTTTTTAATGCTTTCTTACCACTTATAAAAAAATGGATATATCCACATTTAGAAGATTCATTTAAGATCCATTTTGAATTTAATATTGAAGAAATATTAAGAAGGTCAGCTCTTATAGATGAACTATATATTAAATTAGAATGCCCTTATGGGTATGTTAAATCTATAGATGTTTTTCATATAACTGATTTTAATGATCACAATATAGAAATATGGCTGTATTATTTAGACGAATTTTTATTTGGTAATAAATTTCATAATATACCATTGAGCGAGTCTTATAGTATACATATAACCTTTTGTACTGACCAATTTAAATATAATTTTTGTACAAAGGAACTTTGGACAAGCGTTTGTTTTAATATTTTAAAAGACATATTTTTTAATTCTGATGTATTTTTAAGTAATACTATAATGGACAATTATTGGGGTTAAAAATGGCTATCTTAAATAATAGATATATATCTAAAATTATTAGTTTTTTTAAAAAAGATGATATTTATAGTAAGCATTATATTCATACTGTAAATTGGTATTCTATTTTTGATGAAAAAGGTGATATTAGCTATAATGATATGTTATCACTCATTAAAGAAAAAATGGGTAAAAAGAATAAATTATATTTATTTCGCCACTGCAAAGATATATTTTTTAAACAAAATGGCAATGTAATAAGTGATATTTGGCTATTTATGGGCGAGGACATATACATTTTAGAAAATGGAAAAAGCATGAGAATAAGTAAAGAAAGATTTAATATTGGTCTTGCCTATGAAAAACTAATAAAGTGGTTTAAGTATAATAGCCCTAATATCGTTTCTGAAGCTAGTTTAAATAATTATTTCCTTTAATTAAAAAGCCAGCTATTTTAGCTGGCTTTTCTTTTAGTCAATTTCGGCCCAATAATAATGGCCACCATAACAATGATAAAGCGCATATACTTTATCACCTTCTTTTTTATAAGGCTCGGCAGTGCGCCAAGCAACATTTATAAATATACCTGGGTCTTTTTTAGACTCTTCTACGCATTTAGCACATTTAACAGTATGTCCATAATGATGATATGATGCAGCAAAACCAAATGTTATTACAAGAAGCAATAATGCTAATGATAGCATAATTTTTTTCATTCTAATTTTCCCCTATTATTAGATTGTTATTTTATTATATTTGCAATTAAAGACTTATAATATTAGTAAGCTAAAAAATTAGAACATTTAAATGCTATTATAATATATAAGGAAAAATAAGAATGATAAAAAGTTTAAAATCTTTAAGTGAATTTTTAAAAATAAAAACTCAAAAGCTAGTTAGTTTCTTCTTTAAGAATAAAAGTGTAGTAGACCTTACAATATATTATTAAATTTCTCTAAAAATCTTAAAAATAATTTTTTAATAAAGATAACCTTAAATCCTCATTTTTCACATTTAGCGTAATATTCCTAACATATTATAAATATAACAGTTAAAGGAGTATGTTATGGAATCTAAGGATTATATAATTTTTATTAATGCCTTGAAATCTTTCACAAAAAAGAGTTATGTTGGCTCGCGTCTTATGGGCCATTTGGATTTGATCAGCGAAATTGAAAATAACTTTGACGAATTTGTTGGACTCTGCGAAGATGAAAGCGTAAAATTTTCTAATGAAGTTCTTTGGTTAGATTTTGTTTTCGCTTGTAAATCATATGGTCCTATATATAGAGTAATGAGTCAGATTAGAGATAATACTCTTAATAGGGACGAGCTTCTTAATCTTATGAATCACCATCGAGTAAGCGAGGGCAGAGAAGAAATTCCTACTGGCATATTCTTATCATTTTATGATAAATACCTTAAATATAAGGCTGATTACTATATCAATAATATTTATAGTAAAAAAAAGGCATTAGAAGATCAAAGGAAAGAAATTAATGAAAAACTCAAGATGTTAGCATCAGACACTGCATCTTTCATAGGTGGAAAATAATGGAAATTAAGAATATAAACAATAATGCAACAATAGACTTTTTAGAAGGCGACTCAAAGTTCTTTATAAAAGTTTCTCTTGATAAAAGAGAAGTATACATTGGTCATCCTAGAAAAAGTGATGTTCACAATGAAATGTATTATCCAATATATGTAGATGGTCAAGAAATTTTAGGTACAGGTACAACTTCTATTGGTCTTGCCATTAGGTGGGCAGAACAATCTGTAAAAGGATGGACTCGTAAAAATACGAGTCCTCTAGAGGATGCCGTTCGTTGTATTAGCCGTGAAGTTTCTATTTTGGAGTCTCTTATATTAAATAAGTGAAGTGAATGATGCTTAACTATGCTAACTTAGCGAGTAAGATATATCAAAACGCTAAAATTATATTAGAGCCTTATTATTCACCCTTTAGTCTTTATAATTTAGGCAATCCTAGATTTTCAGATAGTTTTCATATTTATTTAGACAGTCATGAGTCTAAGAGTCATCAAATTATGAGCTTTTTTAATCTTGAAGATAATAATTGGATAAATTTTAAGCTAGACATGATTAAAAAGGAGCTTAGTAACTTAGAATATTCTAAAATATATGATGAAGTATCTATTATTTTAAAATTTGATTTTGCTACTGATAATATGACTATAGATACGATAAAGATACCTAGTAAACAAGCAATATCTTTTTTAAAAGAAATTATATTTGAGGATATAATAATTTCAGATAATATCTTAAAGAATTACTGGTTTAAATTTTAAAGGTGGCTATAATGAAAAAAATTTTTTTAATACTTTTTGTATTATGCTTATGTGGCTATGCAGCTCTTTTTCTGATTTTTTATATTAAAGAACTCTTTAATAAAAGAAATAATGATAATAGCGAGTCTGAAGTATGATACGTTTAGATAACATCACAAGATTATTATCTTTTATAAATGATAATATAGCACCTTTTTTTACAAAGCAAAGTAGTAAACTCTATAATAACTTTAATAGTATAAATGATTTTAATGACCATCCACCATTCCGTATATATATTGGCGTAGATAATGGAAAAATAACAGATGATGTTATACGCTATAATAGAAAACTAAGTAGAACAGTATTAATAGAGAATATAAAATATACTATAGATAAATTAAATAAGTTTTCTGGTGGCTATTATAAATCAGGAAAATTTGTTATTTTTATAACAATGGACTCATCAGACTTTGCAGATAGTATTGGTTTCACTACAAAAAAACTTAAAATTAAAGATGTTATTTTTATTTTAAGAAAATTATTAGAAAAGACCCATAGGATACCAGATGAGATATTAAATAATTATTTTTAATATGAAATTAAATAATCAATTTAAAAGATGAATGCGGACTAGAGGTATATTATGATTGATACCAGACTTATAAGAGCATTAAAGTATTTTCAGCCGAAATTTATTGATTTTTTAAGTTATACTCATATAAGTTATAGTAATAATATATCAATATGTCTAAATAATAGAAAACATTATATTATAATACTTGAGCCATCTGTTTATAGTACATATGGAATTTATAAGCTGAGTGAAGATAATAATTGTGGACCACGTTTATATTCTTTTACAGATAAAAAAGAGATGACTCTTGTAGAGGTAAAAAATCTTATAGCAGATTATAAATATAAAGAGGATTTATACGCAATTATGAAGTATATAGATGATTTTTTAATGGGTATAGGCTTTGATAATCTTTCAGAAAACTATTACTTAAACTGAGGAAACTTTATGGGAATGTATACTTATTATAAATTCGATGGTACTGTTAAAGAAAAATATAGAAAAGACTTACAAGACCTTCTTACTGAAGATTATTCTGAGTCTTTTGAAGAAAAAATTACCAATATGAATCCAGCTTTTAAGGATTTCGCTAATGGTGAAAGATCATCTTTAATTCTATCTGGTTATCAATGTGAAGATGAAAAAACTTTTAACTTAAAAACGGGCGAATTACATCTAGCATGTGATATAAAAGACTATTCTGAACGAAATTTAGATGGCACTCCTAAAGAGAAAAACTCTTCCAAATTATTTATAGAATTGCTACCAGAATTATGCGATACTTCTAAACCTTTAAGATATTCTAGCTTTTATGAAGAAGACGAAATGGCTATAAAATATGAATATTTTGATGGCAAATGGATTTGTACTAACCAAGAAGAATACGATAAAGCGTTTGAAAAAGCCCATCCATACGGCATGTGGTAAAAATTACATATTATAATAGTATGAGAAACTATTTTACTGCGTCACATGGAACTTTTATGTGTATAGGCCTGCAAAAATTATTTGATGCTCTTTATAATGACAAAAGGTCACTAGAAAATATAAAAACAGACGAAAAAACTAATAAATATAATAAGTTATTCAATAGAGACCTAGGGCTTAAAGATTATTGTGAGATCTATAATATAGACTCAGGTGATGCTATTTCAGACTTTAAAACTGTATTTCCAGAAATATTCGACAATTATTTTGAATTTGATTTTGAGACAAATGACTATTACTTATTTAATACAAATGCTTGGGGCTATCTAAATAAAAGAAAATTAGTAGATACTCTATTAGATGAAGTAAAATATGAACCAAAAAATGTGGTAGAGAATAATTATTATATATGACTTATTTACAGACTCTAATGGAATATATAGATACAGAACTAGCTCCTCTTTTATTAAAAGAGGATTACGCTTTATATAGGTCTCTTAAGGATTATTTTAATAATAGGCCAGACGACTTTTATAATGCTAGAAATGTATACTTAAACTTTTATTTTAGGGTTAAGGATTTTATTCCAATTTTAGATATATCAGAATATGAAACAGACGATGATATAGATATGCAAATAGGTCATATAGAAAACTTACTCAGCAAAAAATTAGATCATTTATTTTCTAAAGACCAATATTGTATAGAGTTCGGAATTATGTACAAGGGCCTTACTACAGTTTATACTTACTATACTAAAAAACTTCCAACAAAAGACGCAAAGGCTTTAATAAAAAAACTTTTAATGCAAAGTCACTCTATAGCAGACGATATTTTAGAAAAGTACTATCTGTGATAAAAATTGCATAATATACATATCTTTACATATTATAAATAAATGGCGTATCTATATAAACATATATCTACAAGAATAATAAGAAATATTCAAAATGTACTTTATCCTTATTTAAATGAATATTCTAAAGATGTGCTTAATTTCTATAGTGATGATATGCTAAGGCATATAGTGGAATCTATAGATATTAAAATTGGCATTGGTCATGCATCTAATTCATATTTAGAAATATTTAGTAACGAAGATGATAATGAGATAAGCCTTAAGGAAATCAGAGTAAAAGACAAAATTAGTGGAATAAATGCACCAAAATTACCAAAGGCTGTTATGATAGAAGTTAATTTAGAATTTACTAAGAATAGTAATCTACATATAAGTACAAATCTATTAGAACGAGAATTTGCGCTTGATATTCTAGAAAGACTTATACTAGAAGATTACACATTTAACGATAAAGAATTAAAAGAATATTGGGGGTAATATGCAGAATTTGCAGAAAGTATCAAGTAAAAAATTACAGAGTTTTAATAATTTTCTGACACATTTTTTGGAATTAAAAGATAAAGCAGCTTTACTAGAACTTGAAAGAAGAGATGTACCAGAAATCTTAAAAAAAGAAATAGCATCTACTAAGTTTCAGATTTTAATTAAGCTTGTTGATGATTTAGAAATTGGTATTTCTGAAGAAGACTTGAAACTTGCATCATTTGACGCTAGAGATGCTTTAAGAGCAAGATTTGCTTCGGACCTTTTCAAGACACAAAGAGAATGGCATGATGCTTCTGATTTACCACCAAAAGAAGAGCCTGTTGACCATAGCTACGGTAATACAGATACAAAGTCCATTTGTGTTATTGACTCAATAGGTAATGATATTCTTTATGATTTCGAAACTAAAAAGTGGTATCGTCCTATGCGTGACTTTTATGGATATGAAGAATCTAAACCACCAAAGAAATGGTGCTTAATTCCGGAATATAAATAGCCTATTAGCAACTATTATTCATTTTAAGTTAATCAGTAAGGGTGGTCATGACAATGAAAAAATCTAAAGATGACATTATAAAAGGTCTACTTCAAGAACTTAATGCTGTAAAATCATTTTATGGCAGAACAGATGTTTCTGAAGTAGAAAAACAAGCACAGACTATTGTTGATAAATTAGACCCAGTAATAGATTATGAAAACCTACAGACCAAGTTTTATTATACATTAGAAGAATACAAAGAACTAGTAAAAAACAATAAACTTCCACCGATGAGTTACGCAGTAGCAGTTACAGTACTTAAAGACCGTAGGAGCGAACACGAAAAGCATGATACATTTGTTTACGAACAAGGCTATTGGGACTATGACAAAAATGTAGATGATGGTTTCTATAATGGTATAAGGGACTGGTTCGGCAATGATATGAAACCTATTGGTATGGTAATAAATGACTGTGCTACTGTATACCCAGACCATATTCAAAAATACATAAAAGAAATATATGGTACGAAGGACATTGACAGAAAGCTGTCCCTCACAACAGGGCTTTTATCAGACTTTAAGAAGTTTTTACCAAAATGTCATAAGGAAATAAAGTACTCTAACGGATCTGGAGATTTTATAGGAGAAATAGAAATAGCCGTAAGTGGTGATTCACGTGGATGGCCTGGAGTTTTAACAGAAACGGGAGTCATAAATTTCCAAAGAGACGGTAAGTTCCAAATATTCACTACTTCTGGATGTAGCAACAATGTAAAATATGATGTAGCTTCTGTACAAGACGCTATAAATACAGCTAAAAGTACTATAACTAGAAATGGCATAAATAGCATTAGGGTAAGACTTCACTGTGGAGAAGACCAGTTACGTTATAACCCAATAAATAAAAAAGCACAAGCGGATTTCTTGAAAAAAATGGGATATGAAAAACAAGTTTAATTAGAAAATAGTAAAATGTCTATTATATCTTGCTATATATATAATATCAAATAAGAATAAAATAAAGAATATAACTTATAATAGACAAATATGCTATAACCTATAATAATATATAGATTATAGAATAAATAGCATATGGAAAATAGCATATATACTAATATAGTAGAAGTAAACAAAGGGTATGACCGTCCTATATGACCTTAAAATTTTGAGAAAGTCTGCCCGTTTTTCTGAGTTTAGTTAGCCAAGTCAGCCACCTGAGTGTGTATTCTTATATATACGGTGGCTTATAGTTTTTACATATTATATGAATGAGGTATTTAGCGTCTGGTCATAATACAATAAGGCAGGGGATATTTGATATACTGGGCTATAATAGAAATGATCCAAGAGGTTATGATTCTATAAGTGATGGGGAGATATTATATGAATCTATGCATTATTATAAAGAAGTATATCATGATATAGAACGGGCGGTATATTATCCAGAAATAGCAGAACAGATTTTAAGTTATAGGCCTCTACTTAATAATACTTTTATACGCGCATTAGAAATATCAGACCAGCTAGACATACCATTATATAAGGTTTATAGTACATTGAAGTATTTAGCTCGTGAAAGCAAAGATATGGACTTATATGGATTTGATTCTGCGCAGAATGTTATATTTAATATCAGCGCTTTTAAGAAAGTATATATTGAATATAAAGCAATAGAAATGTATTTCTAGAAGATTAACATTACTTACTTAACTTTTAATTTAATAGTATGCTATTTTGTTAATCTTTTAAGTCGGGTAAATTAGAATGATTGGATATGATATATTTGGAAATAAGTCAGATATAACAATATATAGTACAATTGAAGGCTTATATAAGAAAATATTTTTTCCAGAAATAGCAGAAAAGATATTATTATTAGGAAATAGGCCGCTTTTATTAAAAGACCTTATATATGAGATATGTGGAGGCGCGCATTATAGTGAGGGCGACCTAAAAAGTACTCTAATGCATATTGCATATTTTGTTGAAGGTCCATTTAAGCATGAATTAGAGAACTATATAAATTCTAATACTAGGTCTAATATAATAAGAACTCTTTTAGGAGACGAAACTAAAAAAGACGATTTTAATAAGTTGATGGATATAGGCAGGCTGAAAAAAGAATGTAGAGCTTTATTAGATACATATAAGTATCTTGAAGCTTGAAAGAACTTGAAATTACGTTATTATATAAATATACTAATTAAGTATTAGTGAAAAATACTAATTAAATAATGAAAAATTTTATGTAACTTTTACGCGCGAACGTAACTAATTACATATTATAATAAAGACACTAATTAAAGTGTTAATTGAAAATTAAGGTGAAGGAAAATTCATTATGTTAAAGAATGAAATTAGATACAATATAGCAGTTTCTCAAATAAAAG